>Ga0308004_10001288_pt1 | contig 11106 bp, 9 predicted proteins | sample Neamet38_FD_203156 | JGI IMG/M metagenome (GOLD analysis project Ga0308004, IMG submission 203156) | Marine microbial communities from water near the shore, Antarctic Ocean - #38 | ecosystem: Environmental > Aquatic > Marine > Unclassified | place: Southern Ocean | collected 2014-06-06 | reverse complement strand
AAGGAAGACCTTCATTGTGACTCTTTATTTCGTTGTCGATCAATTTAGAAAGTATTGAACCAGTGTAATGAGGAGATACAATTAGGTGCTTGTAGGTTTTTAATTGATAGCTGACTTCTAAAAAATTAAATACTTTATTTACTTCTTTGAGGACTTCCTGGTTGGCAGTAAAAAGGGTGTAATCAGTATATATTTTAGCGGTAGATTCATTGAAATTTCCAGTACTTACAAAACCATATCTTCTTGTTTTTTTATTTTCAAGACGCTCGATTACACATATTTTAGAATGCACCTTTAATCCAGGAATCCCAAAAATTAACTGCACACCAGCAGCTTCAAGTTTTTCAGCAAAATTTATATTATTTTCCTCGTCAAATCTTGCTTGAAGTTCAATCTGAACCAAGACTTTTTTTTCATTTTTCGCAGCGTTAATTAGTGCGTTGGCAACATGAGAGAGTTTTGAAAGTCGGTAAATTGTGATTTTAATTGAGCTTACTTTAGGGTCTAAAGCGGCTTCTCTTAAAAATTTAATCACATAAGAAAATGTGTGATATGGGGTATATAAAAGATAGTCCTTACAAGAAATTGCATCTAAAAAATTCTCTTCCAAACTAAGGTTGGCAATGGGCAAAGGCGGGAAAGTTGAGTACAATAAATCTGGGCGATTCAAACTGGGGAAATTCATATAATCCCTTCTGTGATGGTACTTACCGCCAGGTATTAAACTATCAGTTGAATCAATTTTAAGTTTTTTAATGACAAAGGCAAGGGTGTCATCAGAGATCTCTTTGTCATATACCATTCGGACAGGGTCACTTATCATTCGGTCCTTAACACTAACCGCAATTTTTTCCACGTAACTTTTTGATACATCTTCTTCAAGATCAAGCTCAGCATCACGGGTGATTTTGACCATGTGTGATTCGATTTTTTTATACTTAAAAAAACTGAAAATCATTTTAAAATGGTAGCGAATTAAATCGTCTAACATCATCACATATTGTCTACCATTTTCACCTTTAGGCAAGACAATAAATCGTTTTATTTCTTTAGGAATTTCTATTAACGCATGTAATTTCTCATTAGATTCGTCCTCAGAATATAAATCTAAAGTCACCACGATAAAAGCTTTGTTTGATGACAAATCTTGTGATTGATCTTGAGAAAGAATAATCGTTACCAAGGCTGGATTTACATATTGTAAAAAATAGTCTTTAAGAAATTCTTCTTGTTCTGATAATACTTGATTGTGATTAATAAAAAAGATGTTCTCTTTTTCCATTTCCTGATAAATGGTTTGAAGTATGTTCAAACTTTCAGTTTGTAAAACAATAACTTTTTGGGTTATTTCATTTAACAAAGCTTCTGCACTTCGACCTGCAAACAATCTTTTTCCTGTTTTAGATGATTGAGAAATCCGTTGAACAGTGGCATATCGTACCTGAAAAAACTCGTCTAAATTATTGGAAAAAATCCCTAAAAATCTCAATCGCTCAAGCAGGGGGACGTCTTTATCACCCGATTCTTGAAGCACTCTTGCATTAAAATCTAACCAACTGATCTCGCGATTTATATATATCGGTTTTACACTCATCGTTTAAGATTAAATATTATTAGGTTGACCCAGCTCAAATGAGCCCTTATTTACATCTGTCCATGAATTCACATTAAAGCTAACTTTTGCCAATCCTGCAGTACGTATATGACTGATTCGTGCATTTGAAAAGTGATTCAAAGTGAAAGTAAAAGCCGGATTATGACCTACCAAAACAACTTTGTCAAGCTCGTCGTCAATGGCGAATATATAATCAATAATATCATCCGAATCAAAAGTATACAAAGCGTTATCAATATTTAATTTATAGAAAGGCATCTGCAATTCATTCATCATAATCGTTGCAGTATGTAAAGCTCTATTCGCAGGGCTAGAAAAAACACAGTCAACATTTTCAAATAGCTCCTTGTATTGGTTCGCCACTTTGGATATTCTCAACATTCCGGTTGTTGCTAGAGGCCGATCAATATCCGCAACATTATAGTTTCTGTTGGATTTAGCATGCCGCAATAGGATAAATTCCTTCATTTTATGGGGCTAAACGATCAATTTTCCATTCCGAAGTATCGATAAACTGGCAACGAATTCTGTCGTGTAATCGATTGGGTCGTCCTTGCCAAAACTCAATTTCTTTTGGCTTTACAATTATGCCTCCCCAATGTTTAGGCATGGGTATTTGAATATCTTTGAATTGCTCTTCAATTGCCATGAGTCTATCTTCTAAAAATTTTCTATCAGGGATGACTTCGCTCTGAGGTGAAACCAAAGCGCCGAGTTGACTCCCGTGAGGACGAGAATGAAAATATGTTTCGGAAACAGATGGCGATTCTTTTTCAGCAACTCCTTTGATGATAACTTGACGTTCCAAAGAGGGCCAGAAAAATGTAAGACCTACATTCGGATTATTTGTTAAAGCTTGTCCTTTTTCACTATTATAATTCGTATAAAAAACAAAACCAGCTTCTGAAAAATCCTTTAAAAGGACTACCCTGGCTTTAGGAAAACCATCAACACCAAGAGTGGAGAGACTCATTGCGTTGGCCTCTTCTATTTGATTTGAATGTTTGGCCTCTTCAAACCAAGTCCTGAAAAGTTCAAATGGGTCTTGTCCAACAGTCTTTATGTCTAAGACTCCTTTCTCATAAGACTTCCTTAAACCGGCTATATTGGATTTCATAATATTGATTTTATACCTAAAGCAAATTTACGATTTATCTGTGAGACTATATATTAAATATTTTTCCGTCTGATGCCAATTCAACAGCATCAAAGTGTTCATTCGCTTCATCAACAAAGGCAGATTTATCGTTATACCTACTTGAAAAGTGACCTAAAATCAACTTGCCTACCTCTGCCATTTTAGCGATTTTTGCAGCTTGGGAGGCAGTACTGTGTTTTGTTTTTTGAGCCAAATCTTCATGAGCATTGAGAAAAGTAGCTTCATGGTATAAAACATCAACACCTTGAATCTCTTTAACAATTGATTCTTTATAAGAAGTGTCACTACAAAAGGCATAACGTCTGGACAGATACGGTGCTAAAGTGACGTCTTTATTCTTGATTTTTTCACCATTTCCCATGATGATGTCTTTCCCTAATTTAAGGTTTTGAAAATCACATGTGGCAATGGGTAAACTTTCAATTTTATTTTTATCCAATCTTCTAAGTCCAGTCTTTTCAGCGAAAAGATAACCGTTGGTATACACTCTGTGGTCAAGGGGTATAGTACTCACTGTAAGACTATCATCCTCATAAATCGCTTGAGATTCATTGCTGTCTAGTTCATGGAAAAAGAGATCGAAGTTGGTCCACGATTTTGCTAATTTAAGTTGAAGTGTAATAATTTCTTTAATGCCTTTAGGCCCATAGATATGTAAATCAGCGGGACGTCCTAAAAGTCTAAAGGTGCTGATAATTCCAACCAGTCCATAAAAATGATCCCCATGTAAATGAGAAATAAATATGTGTTTAATTCTTGAGAACTTAATTTTCCGTTTTCGCAATTGTACTTGTGTTCCTTCTCCGCAGTCAATAAGAAACAAATGTTCTTTAACCTCTAATACCTGTGAAGTGGTATGGGTATTTTCGAGAGGTGTTGCGGAGTGGCAGCCTAGGATCGTAAGTTCCATAATTAAATTCCTAAATCTCTTTGAATATGTTCAATTTCAATATAATCTTCAGCCTCTTGTAAGGTGGGTGTGCAGATTAAATTTTTATAATTAAAAATATCTGACTGGTTATTTTTAATTAAAACCATACAAAAACCTGCTTTTTGAATTATAAAGTGAATTTCATTCAATAATGATATAGTCTCCTCATTTAAAACTGTTTGATTCAAAACATCAATTACAATGTCTATTTCTATAGCAAAATCCTCAGTAAAAAAACCTTCTAAATCTTTATGAACAGTAATTTCTGGTTGAAAATAAAGGTATCTTTTAAATGATTTTTTGATCATATATCAGAAATATTAAGCTTTGCAACGAGTAAATATATTATAGCCATTCGGATGGCTACGCCGTTTTCAACTTGATTGAGAATAATTGCATTTTTAGAATCTGCTACGTCTGAGGTAATTTCCACTCCTCTATTAATTGGTCCAGGATGTAGTATGATTATCTCTTTCTTTAAACTTTCTAACTTCTTCTTATTGAGTCCGAAGAGTTGAGAATATTCTCTCGTGGAAGGAAAGTAATTTAAGTCCATTCGCTCGTTTTGAACTCTGAGCATGTTTGCTGCATCACACCATTTAAGGGTTTGCATGAGGTCCATACTAGCAGTTACGCCTAAAGTTTCAATATGTTTAGGTAGTAGGGACTTCGGAGCGCATAGCCTAACTTCTGCGCCAAGTTTTTTAAGGGCAAATATATTGGAAAGTGCTACTCTGGAATGTAATATATCTCCCACAATCGCTATCTTTTTCCCCCTTAGCTCTCCAAACTTTTCTCTTATAGAATATGCATCGAGCAATGCCTGAGAAGGATGTTCGTGTGTTCCGTCTCCTGCATTAATAATACAAGCGTCAACATTTTTTGACAAAAACAAAGCAGCACCAGGTGTGGGATGTCTCATAACGACTACGTCAACCTTCATGGCCAGAATGTTATTGACCGTGTCGATTAACGTTTCCCCTTTACTTACTGAGGATTGAGAAGCTGAAAAATTAATAACATCTGCGCTTAGTCTTTTTTCTGCCAATTCGAAGGAAAGTTTTGTTCGAGTACTATTTTCGAAAAAAAGATTGGCGATTGTGGTATCCCTCAGACTCGGGACTTTTTTAATCGGTCGATTGATTACTTCTTTAAAATGATCAGCTGTTTCAAAAATCAAATGTAAATCATCTTCGTTTAGGTATTTAATTCCCAATAAATGATCTACACTTAGTTTTTTCATAAAATTATTTTTTTTCTATATAAACAATATCTTCTTTATTTTCGGCTTTCCATTCGACTTTCACACGATCTCCTTGAAGGGCATCTACTTGAACGCCAATATAATCAGGTTGAATCGGGAGGTCACGGCTGAACCTTCTGTCTATTAAAACCAAAAGCTGAATGTCACAGGGTCGTCCATAAGTGTCTAGTGCGGTGAGTGCAGCTCTTATACTTCGGCCCGTAAAAAGAACGTCGTCTATTATTACAACAGATTTATCTTCGATGATAACGTCCATTTGGGAGGAACTTGCGGCAAGTGTTTTGTCAAATCTTCTGAAATCATCTCTAAAAAAAGTGATGTCCAGCTTGCCAAATATAACCTTTTCAACTCCGTAGTAGTTTTCTAAAATCGAAACCAATCGATCTAACAAAAAGGTCCCTCTGGGTTGGAGTCCTACCAATACAACATTACTTAAATCTCTGTGTTTCTCAATCAACTGGCATGCCAATCGGTTGAGAATAACCTCGATTTTTTTAGTTGATAAAAGTATTTTGGGTGACATACAATCTATTAATAATACAAAAATATCATTTTAATTTATCTTTTAAACAAAATACCCTCCACATTAAGAGGAGGGTATTTAATATTAAAGAGAATTAAAACTATTCATTTTTTTTCATTTTCTCCTTTAATTTAGCCAAAGCATCAAGATCACCAAGGGTCGTTTTCTCAGAATTATTCTCTTTAACTTTCTTAGAAGCTTTAGTAAAGTTTATTTTCTCCTGTTCTTTGAACAAGTTAGTATGAGAAGCAACTACACGCTTAAAGTCTTTGTTAAATTCAATAATTTTAAACTGAGCTTGTTCTCCTTTAGTCAATTTCGATCCATCTTCCTTCTCCATATGGCGTGAAGGAACAAAAGCAATTACGTCTTCGTTAAAAGTGATGGTAGCTCCTTTATCTACTATCTCAGTAATTGCAGTGTCATGATGCGAATCAACAGCAAACTCATCTTCATATTTATCCCAAGGATTGCTTAGTGTTTGTTTGTGACCTAAACTTAGTTTTCTTCCGTCAACATCAAGTTCAAGAACAATAACTTCTATTTTATCTCCTAAAGTTAAAATTTCAGAGGGGTGCTTAACTTTTTTAGTCCAAGACAAATCAGATATATAAACCAATCCATCAACACCTTCTTCCAATTCGATAAATACTCCAAAATTGGTAAAGTTTCTTACAATTCCAGAATGTTTAGATTGAATGGGATATTTAGTAGTGATGTCAGTCCATGGATCTGGTGTAAGTTGTTTGATCCCCAATGACATTTTTCTTGTCTCACGATCCAAACTTAATACAACTGCATTCACTTCATCTCCAACTTTTACAAAATCTTGTGCAGACCTTAAGTGAGTTGACCAAGACATTTCAGAAACGTGAACAAGTCCTTCAACTCCTTCTTCGATTTCAATAAATGCACCATAATCAGCAATCACGACAACCTTACCTTTCACTTTGTCCCCTTCTTTCAATACTTCACTAAGGCGATCCCATGGGTGTGAGGTCAATTGTTTCAATCCAAGTTGTATTCTAGATTTATCATCATCAAAATCAAGAATTACAACATTTAATTTCTGATCAAGTTCTAATATTTCGTTAGGGTGATTGATTCTACTCCAAGAAAGATCCGTAATGTGAACCAATCCATCAACTCCTCCAAGATCAACAAATACTCCATAAGAAGTAATGTTTTTAACAGTACCTTCAAGTACTTGACCTTTTTCAAGTTGACCAATAATTTCTTTTTTCTGTTCTTCAAGATCAGCTTCAATTAACGCTTTGTGAGATACAACTACGTTTTTGAATTCGTGGTTGATCTTAACAACCTTGAATTCCATAGTTTTATCTACATATTGATCATAATCCCTAATTGGTTTTACATCAATCTGAGAACCGGGTAAGAATGCTTCAATGCCAAAGATGTCAACGATCATTCCTCCTTTTGTTCTACACTTAACAAAACCGTTTACAATTTCTCCGTTATCATGAGCATTATTTACACGATCCCATGCTTTGATAACACGAGCTTTTCTGTGAGATAATATTAATTGTCCTGTTTTATCTTCTCTAACATCAACGATTACCTCAACTTTGTCTCCTACTTTAAGATCAGGATTGTATCGGAATTCGTTTAAAGATATGACTCCTTCGGACTTTGCGTTGATATCAATAATGGCCTCGCGGTCCGTCATGTGAACAACAAAACCGTCAACTACATCATCCCCTGCGGTATCAACGAAGTTTTCAGTTACAAGTGCTTCAAATTCTTTTAATTGCTCATCTTCAATAACATCAATACCTTCTTGATAATTGTGCCAGTTAAAGTTTTTGAGAAATTCTTCAGGATTAACTAAGGTTGCTGCGCTTTGAAATGGTATCGAGTCAGTGCTGTCTTCTGAAGCTTCAACTCCAGGAGCTTCTACTGAATCTGCTTCTGCCACGACAGCAGCTTCTTCGACTTCAACTTCTTCTACCTTTTTAGCAGGTGCCTTTTTGGCCACAGCTTTTATAGTGGATGCTTTCTTAGCAGGTGCTTTCTTAGCAGGTGCTTTCTTAGCAGGTGCTTTCTTAGCAGGTGCTTTCTTAGCAGGTGCTTTCTTAGCAAGTAATTCCTTAGTGACCGTTTTAGTTTTAGTCGTTTTTTTTGTAGTGGTGGTTTTTTTTGCTGCTAGTTTATTTTTGGTAGCGTCCTCAACTTTTTTTAATATTGAGTCTGATTTTTTTTCAGCCATGGCTGTGGATAATTTTGTATTCTGCCGTTCAGGAAACTTCATTGAAACAACAGAAGGTGTTATATTTAGTTTTCTACTCTCGTTTTCCCTACCAATTAAGAGTGCGCAAATTTAGAAGGAATCTACTTATTTACAAACAATTAGGAGGAAAATTATTTAAGATTCTATTTTTTCAGTCAAAAGAGTAAAAATCTCAGAAACAGAAAGATCACTTACATCAATTTCAATGGCATTTTTAGCAATTTTCAAAGGTGCTACTTCACGTTGACTGTCCATGGTGTCTCGCTGAATTAAATTCTTTAAAACAGAATCAAAATCAACGGATGGGTCACCCAACTTTAACTCTTCCAAGCGTCTTTTAGCTCTAACTTCGGGGTGAGCAGTAAAAAAAAACTTATATGCAGCATCCGGAAAAACAACACTTCCAATATCTCTTCCATCCATTACAATTTTTTTTCTCTTGCCCATTTCACGTTGCTGCTTGACTAAAAAATCTCTCACAAGTGGCAGAGTTGAAATTTTACTGACATTATTAGACACCTCTAAAGTTCGTATTTCTTTGGAAACATTAATGCCATTAAGCAACAATGAGTTTGCGATTGCTTCAAAGTTTAGATTTATAGATTTTAATCCTTCAAGTAATTTAGATTCTTCAAGCCCTTCAGAAGTCATCCATTTATTATGCAATGCGGCGTAAGTAATTCCACGATACATTGCACCACTGTCTACATACCTGTATTTGTAGTGTTTTGCTAACATCTTCGCAAGGGTGCTTTTCCCTGTCGAAGCGAAACCATCAATTGCAATTATGGATGAATCTATCAAAAGCTTAAAATTATTAGAATCTTTTAGCGTTTTTAACCTTTTGTAAAATTACAGCTATTTTTAGTACTTCATGCATTTCTTTGACATAATGAAAAGTTAACCCTTTGATATACTTACTGTTAATATCGTCAATATCCTTACGGTTGTCAGCACAAAGTATAATTTCTTTAATTTTCGAACGCTTGGCAGCAAGGATTTTCTCTTTGATCCCCCCCACTGGGAGTACTTTACCCCTCAACGTGATTTCACCCGTCATGGCTAGTTTGCTTTTCACTTTTCTTTGAGTCAATAAGGAAACCAGAGAGGTCATCATCGTAATCCCTGCACTTGGTCCATCTTTGGGCGTTGCTCCTTCCGGAACGTGGATGTGAATGTTATGTTTGTCAAAAGGAAAATCTTTAAGTCCCATTAGGTCTTTATTCGATTTTATGTATTCTAAAGCAATTGTTGCAGACTCCTTCATTACTTTACCTAGGTTTCCAGTAATTGAAAGCTGACCCTTTCCTTCAGAAGTTGCAGATTCAATAAATAAAATATCTCCACCAACAGAGGTCCAAGCCAATCCAGTTACTACACCCGCAACTTCATTGTTTTCATAAAAATCGCGATTTACTTTTTCGGTTCCTAATATTTCCTTGAGATCTTCTAAGGCAGGTGTTTTATTATACCCCTCCTCCATTGCAATAGATTTTGCTACATATCGTACTGTTTTAGCAATTTGTTTATCTAAGCCTCTTACACCAGATTCGCGTGTGTAACTTTCAATGATACGATCAAAAATTTCTTTTTTTAAGGACAAATGCTTACTGTTGAGACCATGCTCCTTAAGTTGTTTTGGGAGTAAGTGTCGCTTTCCTATTACAGACTTCTCCTCAAGCGTATAGCCCGAAATATTAATTATTTCCATCCGATCTCTCAATGCAGGTTGAATTGGGGAAAGACTGTTGGCAGTAGCAATAAACATTACTTTAGAAAGGTCATAGCCCATTTCTAAAAAATTATCATAAAATGAACTGTTTTGCTCTGGGTCTAATACTTCTAGTAATGCAGCCGCAGGATCTCCCTGTGAACTGCTACTTATCTTATCTATTTCATCCAAAACAAAAACTGGGTTGGAGGTTCCTGCTTTTTTCAGACTTTGAAGAATTCGACCGGGCAAAGCACCAATGTAGGTTTTCCTGTGTCCTCTAATTTCTGCTTCATCTCTCATTCCTCCCAATGAAATTCTAACGTAAGATCTTCCAATGGCTTCGGCAATTGATTTCCCCAAAGACGTTTTTCCTACCCCCGGAGGACCAAACAAACACAAGATGGGTGACTTCATATCGTTTCTCAACTTGAGTACTGCGATATATTCAATAATTCTTTTCTTAACATCCTCAAGACCATAATGATCTCGGTTCAATACTTTTTGGGCCTTTTTTAAATCAAAACTATCTTTTGAAAACTCATTCCAAGGTAAATCAAGAAAAAGATCTAAATAGTTACGTTGAACAGAATATTCGGCAACTTGAGGGTTCATGCGTTGTAACTTGCTTAATTCCTTGTCAAATTGTTTAGCAACACTTCCCTCCCATTTTTTATTTTTTGATCTTAGGCGCATTTCTTCCACCTCTTCTTCATAGGAAATGCCCCCAAGTTCTTCTTGAATCGTCTTAATTTGCTGATTCAAGTAATACTCTCGTTGTTGCTGGTCTAGATCGGTTCGGACACGAGATTGAATGTCATTTTTTAAAGCGAGTTTCTGGTATTCGATATTCATGAATTTTAAACATGAAATCGCTCGTTCTTGAACGTCTGCAATGGACAAAATTTGTTGTTTTTCTTTCACAGAAAGATTCATGTTTGAAGACACAAAATTGATCAGAAAAGAGTGGCTTTGAATATTTTTAATTGCGAAAGAAGCTTCTGAGGGTATGTTCGGGTTTTCCTGAATTATCTGAAGCGACATGTCCTTAATGGAATCGATGGTTGCCTTAAATTCAGAATCTCCCTTTTTTGGTGTATTTTCTTCGACGGGTTTTATTGAGGCACGCAAATAAGGTTTTTCCTCTAAAATACTATCAATTTGAAATCTTTTCTTCCCTTGAATAATTACTGTGGTATTACCATCTGGCATTTTCAATACACGAAGAATTTGAGCAACAGTTCCGACCGTATAAATGTCTGAAACTCCTGGGTCTTGAATATTTTGATCCTTCTGACCCACCACACCAATAACCTTATTGCCTTTGTTGGCATCTTTAATTAGTTGAATCGATTTATCTCGACCAGCGGTGATAGGAATTACTACACCTGGAAATAAAACTGTATTTTTAAGTGGTAGAATTGGAACTGAATCTGGTAAGTCCTCTTTGCTTAACGCTTCTTCGTCTTCAGTAGTCAATAATGGGATTAATTCTGATTCAGCTTCTATATCATTGAGTGACAAATTGTCAAATGAAATGAAATTTGATTTGGCCATTTTTATTATTTTAGGTCATTGTGTCATAATCAAAGGGATAGTTGAAGGTTTTCGTACACTTCAATTTGTTTTTTATCCCTTTTAATAATACATATATT
>Ga0308004_10001287_pt1 | contig 11114 bp, 9 predicted proteins | sample Neamet38_FD_203156 | JGI IMG/M metagenome (GOLD analysis project Ga0308004, IMG submission 203156) | Marine microbial communities from water near the shore, Antarctic Ocean - #38 | ecosystem: Environmental > Aquatic > Marine > Unclassified | place: Southern Ocean | collected 2014-06-06 | reverse complement strand
GTTTTTATGCAGAGGCATTCTCCATAATTTTTCTTCCACTTTGTCACCTGCTTCTAATAATTGTTTTGACAATTTATCATCGTTTGAAAATAGGCCAGCGTATTCGGAGCCCAATGAAACTATAATAGCACCAGTTAAAGTCGCTAAATCAACTATAAATTTAGGTTTAAATTTTTTCTCAGTAAAAGTTAGAGCGTCAGCTAAGACCAATCTACCTTCTGCATCAGTGTTTAATATTTCTATTGTCTTACCACTGTAAGATTTAACAATATCACCAGGTCTTTGAGCATTTCCACTTACCATATTCTCAACAAGGCCCACAACACCTACTGCATTAATCTTTGCTTTTCTTATTGCTAAGTTTTTCATTAAACCCACTACAGTAGCTGAGCCTGCCATATCATAAGTCATATCCTCCATAAACTTTGCTGGTTTCAACGAGTAACCACCAGTGTCAAAACAAACTCCTTTTCCAACAAATGCTAAAGGATTTGAATTATTTTTTTTTCCATTCCATTCCATTGTTACAAGGTATGATCCTCGAATACTTCCTTGTCCTACGCCAAGTAAAGCATTCATTCCAAGTTTTTTTAATTTTTTTTCATCGTATATATTTATTTTTAATCCTAATTTTTTAAGTGTATTTATTCTTTTTGCATATTCATCTGGGTGTAAGATATTTCCAGGTTCTGACACAAGATCTCTTGCAAAAAAACTTCCTTCTTCTAGGGCTTTAAATCTTAAATGATCTTTAGTAAATATTTTATTCTTATTTCCCAAAACATTTATAGAAACAATTTTTTTATTTCTTTTTGATTTATAAATATTAAATTCATATGATTTTAATTTTAATCCGTGAAGAAAATATCCTATAAAATTTTTTATTTTACTATTAATAGTATTTGAATTTATAAAATAATCATTTTTATTTTTATTATAATTTATAAACCCATGAAATTTAGCTCCTAAATTTTCTATATCAGAAGTTTTTAAATCTTTTTTAATAGATACTAAAAATACTGTTTTTTTTGAATTAATTTCAAAATAAAGTAAATTTTTTTTTAAATCACTAGTTTTTAATAGGTCAGATATGTAAGAAAAGTCAGTAATTGTAATTAATTTTTTTAACCCTTTAATAGTGAAATTTTCATCAACAAATAAGACAAGATTAGCTGAAGATTTATTTAAGTTATTATTTTGATAATTGATCTTAATAGACATAAATTTTAATACAATCCTTATAGGTTGAGTGCTATATAAGAGTTTAACAATCTTAATTCAATGAAAAAAATCATATATAGAAAACTAGCTCAAGATTATACAAGCTTTTTCTTATTAATTTTATTTACTATTAGTATAATTATCTGGGTATTGCAGGCTGTTAATTATTTAGATTTTGTTACAGAAGATGGGCATGGATTTTTAGTTTACTTTAATTATACGCTACTTAGTTTTCCAAAAATTTTAAGTAGAATTTTCCCCTTTGCAGTATTTTTAGCTTTTACTTACATAATATTAAAATATGAAAATAAAAATGAGCTAGTAATATTTTGGAATTTTGGAATTAAAAAGATTCATTTTATTAATTTTTTTATTAAATTTTCTTTTGGGTTTGTCATTATAAGTATACTATTAAATGCTTTAATTACTCCTTATATGCAGGATAAGGCGAGATCTTTTATTCGCTCATCAGATTTAGATTTTTTTGAAAGCATGTTAAAACCAAAAAAATTTATTGATATTATAGAAAACCTAACAATTTATTTTGAAGAAAGAGATGAAAAAGGAAAATTTAAAAATATTTTTTTAAGTGACAAGTCAAATCAATCATCTCAAATCACATTTGCAAAAACAGGTAAAATTGAAATTCGTGGTAATAAAAGAGTATTAGTTTTAGAAGAAGGTGAAACTATTAACGACGTAGAGGGTCGGATTACTAAATTTAAGTTCTCAAAGACAGATTTTAATATTTCAAAATTTTCAACTAAAACAACTTTAACAAAAAAAATACAAGAAACCTCTACTAAGGATTTAATAAAATGTTTAATAATATTTCATAAGCCATCTAATAAAATAAATTTTTCTAAAATTAATTTAGACAGGAACTGTGGTGCTGATAACTTAGAAAACATTCATCAAGAGCTCTACTCAAGACTGATAAAGCCAATGTATATTACTTTTTTGATGACAGTCTCACTTTTATTAATATTAAAGTCCAAGAATAATCATTTATTTAATACTAATAAAATTAAAATTTATTTGTTAGGATTTATATCTATCATTTTTTTGGAACTATCCTCAAAATTTATTAATACAAATTTAATGCAAAATTTAATCTTGATAATTTTGCCCATATTATTTGTTTTGATAATATACGTATTTTTTTTGAAATCTCTAAGATCAAACTAATATGAAAACATACCTTAAATTTTTGATTAGTCTTTTCAATAAATGTTTTTTTAAAGTTTTTGCTATTTTTTTTATTATTATATTTATATTAAATATTTTTGAACAGGTTGAGTTTTTTAAAGATGAAAATCTAAACTTTTTATATCTCGTTTTTTTATCATTTTTAAATACACCTTCTATAGTATTTGAAATACTCCCTTTTATATTTTTATTAGCAACACAATTATTTTTTGTGCATCTTATTGATAATAACGAACTAGATATTTTTAAATATAATGGATTAGATAATATCAAGATTATTAAAATCTTGGGCATCTATTCATTTATTTTAGGGTTAGTTTTTATTATTATCTTTTACAATATTTCTTCTGTTTTAAAAAATTCATTTTTATTAATTAAGAATAGCTATACTAATGATGACAAGTATCTAGCCGTTATTACAGAAGATGGATTATGGATTAAAGACCAAATTAATAACAACATAAACATAATTAATGCTAATAAAGTTGATGATGAATTTTTACTGGATGTTTCAATTTCACAATTTGATAAAGATTTTAGAATTTTACGAATTATAAAAAGTGATAAAGTTGATATTTCATCTTACGAATGGATAATAATAAAACCAAAAATTTTAGAAAATGATGAATCAAGTTTTCCAAACCAGGTAAAATTAATGTCCAATTTTGATTTAAAAAAAATTAATAGTTTATTTTCAAATCTATATTCGCTTACTTTTATTGATTTAATTAATTTAAAAAAAAGCTACAAATCACTAAATTATTCAGTAGTTGATTTAAATTCTCACCTTTATAAAATTATTTTTTATCCAATCTATCTACTATTAATAACTGTTTTTGCAGCAATTATTATGCTTCATATTGGTCATGGTAAAAATACCTTTTTTACAATTACATATGGAATTTTTTTGTCCGTAATTATTTATTATATAAATTATTTCTTTAATATATTGGGTACTAATGAAAAAATTCCATTATTTCTTTCAATTATTTTACCATTAATTATATTATCAATAATAAATTTCACCTCTATAATAAAACTAAATGAAAAATAAATTTATTGTTATATTTTTTTTAATCTTATTAAACACAACTTTATCTAAATTGGTTATGGCTGAAGAGTTTATTTTTGAAGTATCGACTCTAGAAATTACTGATAATGGAAACATTTATAAAGGTAAGAGTAGAGGTAAAATCTTAGCCGACTCGCAGCTTGAATTGATTTCTGATAACTTTGAATACAATAAAAAGACTAATCAACTTAATGCAAATGGCAATGTTCAGCTTTATGATTTTATAAATAATATAACTATAAATGCAGAAACAATCTTTTATTTGAAAGATATAGAAAAAATTTCTACTAAGGGCAAAACATTAATTAATGTTTCGGATAAATTTACAATTAAAGGATTTGACTTAACTTTTCTTAAAAATAAAATGATTTTATCATCTGACAAAAATACCATTATTACAGATAAAAACTCAAACAAATATAAACTTAAAAATTTTCAGTACTCTGTAAATCAAGAAATTCTAAAAGGTGAAAATATAGAGGTTTCAATGAATTCAGATGATAAAAATAATGGTGATAATTTTTTTATTAAGACAGGTTTTTTTAACCTAAAAGATAATAAATTTTTAGCAAAAGATATTTCTGCTATTTTACATAAGGATATATTTGGAAATAATGAAAATGACCCAAGAATTATTGCTGCTTCAGCAAAAGGTGATGGTCCTATAACCTCTTTTGAAAAGGGTGTTTTTACGTCCTGTAAAAAAACTGACAAATGCCCACCCTGGCAAATCTCAGCAGGGAATATAGAGCATAATAAAACTAAACAACAAATAATTTATAAGAATGCCTGGCTTGAGATTTATGATTTTCCAGTTTTTTATTTTCCTAAATTCTATCACCCTGATCCAAGTGTAAAAAGGCAAACTGGTTTTTTAACACCAGATCTGGGCAGCTCTCAAAATACTGGCAGCTCTGTATCTACTCCTTATTTTTATATAATATCTGATGATAAAGACATAACAATTAAGCCACAACTATTTAATAATAATAAATTTTTACTTCAGAATGAATTTAGGCAAAAAACAAAAAAATCACTTTCTATATTAGACTTTGGTTTTGTTAAAGGCCATGACTCAAATAGTAATGACAAAGGGGGTACTAGAGCACATATATTTACTAACTCAATGGTAGACTTATCATTAGACAATTATCTGAATAGTATACTTAAAGTTAATTATCAAAAAACAACCAATGATAATTACCTAAAAATATTTAACTTAGAATCGCCCATTTTACCAATTAACAACACTGTTCTTGAGTCAATAATTGAACTAGACTTAGAACATGAAGACTACGATTTAAGTACCTCATTTGAAATGTATGAAACGTTAGAGGGATCTAACAACGATAGGTATCAATATGTATTACCTTCTTATAATTTTTCAAAAAATTTTTTCTTAGAGAATATCACAGGAAGTTTTAATTTAAATTCTCAAGGGAATAACACCTTAAGAGACACGAATGTTACCACATCTAAAATTTTTAATGATTTGAATTATTCGTCAATAAATAGTTTGTTAGATAATGGAATTAAAACAAATTTTGATATTTTTTTAAAAAATGTCAATACAACTGGCAAAAATGACCCTGAATACAAAGATAGTCTTCATTCTAGATTAATGAGCGCTTACACATTTAATGCTTCACTGCCGATGATAAACAAAACTTCCTCTACTTTTAATACTTTGGAGCCAAAACTATCTTTGAGGTTAAGCCCTCATCAAATGAGAGACAATAATACTCTTGAAAGAAGAATTGATATAAATAATATCTTTAATACTAACAGATTAGGCTTGGACGATTCTTTTGAAAGTGGAGAATCTATAACGTTAGGTTTAAATTTTAAAAAAGAAAAAGTGAATACAATAAATGAATTAAGTGAAATAGAAGAATATATTGATTTTAAACTTGCTTCAGTATTTAGATTAAACGAAGAAAAAAATATACCCAGTAATAGTACACTGAATAAAAAAACTTCAAATATATTTGGACAATTTAATTTTAAACCAATTAAAAATATTTCCTTAGGTTACAACTTTTCATTAACTGAGGATTTAGATACATTTGAATATAATTCTTTAATTGCTAAAATGAAGTATGAAAGCTTCACAACTCAATTTGATTATTTAAAAGAAAGTGGTGCTATTGGTAGAAACAATATAATTGAAAATAAAACAGAATACAGTTTTAATGATGCAAATTCTATATCATTTAATGTTAGAGAGAATAGAGAACTTAACTTAACAGAATACTATAATTTGATATATGAATATAAAAATGATTGCTTGGTTGCTGGAGTGAAATATAAAAAAAATTATTATAATGATGCAGATATTAAACCTGTTGAAGAACTATTTTTCTCTATAACTATTGTGCCACTAACAACATTAACACCAAACAAAATGGCTTTAAACTAATAAAATATGAAAAAAAAATTTTTAATTCTGCTATTTTTTTTAATACTTAATCAAGCTCAATCAATAGAAACAAAAATAATTCATAATATACAAAATGAAATTATAACTAATGTTGATATCAAAAATGAATTTAAATACTTAGTAGCTCTTAATAACTCTTTAAAAAAGCTAAATAAAGAAAAAATATTAAGTATTTCAAATGAGTCAATAATTCGGGAGAAAATAAAAAAAATTGAAATATTAAAAAATTTTAAAGAAATTAGAATAAGTGAAGATTATTCTAATATTCTAATAAAAAATATTTATTCGAGAATAAATCTAAAATCTTTAACTGAGTTTGAGCAATATTTAAAAAATTATGGTTTAACAATAAATGATATTAAAACCAAAATAACCATAGATGCACTATGGAATGAATTGATTATGCAGAAATATGGTACTAAAATAAATATTAATAAGAACAAAATTGAAGAAGAAATTTTAAAAAATAGTAAAATTCAAAAGACGGAATATCAATTATCTGAAATTATTTTTGAAGTAATCAACAAAGAGGAAATTAAAAAAAAATATAATGAAATAGTTAATAGTATAGATAAGGAAGGATTTGAAAATAGTGCTGCTATATATAGTTTTTCAGAATCCGCTAAAATTGGTGGTGACATTGGATGGATTAATGAAAATTCACTTAACGATAATATTAAAAAAAATATAAGAAATTTAAAAATTGGTCAAATTACAAAACCTATAGTTTTGTCTAATGGTGTTTTAATATTAAAACTAGAAGATACAAAAAGCTCAGAGTCTATTTTAAACATCAAAAATGAATTGAAAAAAGCTATTAATTATGAACGTAATAGGCAATTAAATCAATATTCAAAGATTTATTATAACAAAATTAAAAAAAATCTTAATTTTGATGGGTAAAAAACCAATAATTATTGTAGGTGGTGAACCTAACAGCATTTTTTTAGAAATTTTTTTTAAGAGTATCAGGGCTAATTCATTCAAATCTCCATTAATAATTGTTGTTTCAAAAAAACTATTGCAAGAACAAATGATAAAACTAGGATTTACTTTTAAAATAAATGATATTGATAAAAAATTTAGTAATTTTTCAAAATTAGATAATAAGAAAATTAATTTAATCAATGTAGATTATGACTTTAAAAAATGCTTTGAAAAAATTAGTAGTAAATCTAATAAATATATAAATGAAACTTTTTTAGTGGCTTTAAAGGTTATGCGGCAAAATAAATTTTCTAAGTTTATTAATGGGCCAATTTCAAAAAAATATTTTTTAAGAGGTAAGACTTTAGGAATTACAGAATATTTGGCAAAAAAGACAAAAATCAATAAAGTTACAATGCTAATATTTAATAAGAATTTATCAGTTAGTCCGCTGACAACACATATTGCTTTAAAAGACGTCCATAAAAACATTTCTAAAAAAAAAATATATACTCACGTTAATCATATTAACAATTTTTATAAAAAAAAGTTTAATAAACTTCCAAGAATAGCAATAACTGGTTTAAACCCTCATTGTGAAAGTAATTTTCAAGATTCTGAAGAGGTTCAAATAATAATTCCAGCTATCAAGAGATTGAGATTAAGAAATACTAATATTAATGGCCCATTTCCTGCTGATACTATTTTTACAAAATCACTATTAAAAAAATATGATGTAATTATTGGCATGTATCACGATCAAGTACTTACTCCTATGAAAGCTTTATTCAACTTCGATGCAATCAATATCACTTTGGGATTACCATTTACCAGAATATCCCCAGATCATGGTCCAAATCATTCTATGTTAGGTAAAAATTTATCTGATCCAACAAGCTTAATTCAAGCTTTAAAATTTTTAGACAAATAAATGTATATTAAAGCTAAAAAAAGTCTTGGACAAAATTTTTTGATAGATAGAGAGGTGCTTGAAAAAATTGTATCTACAACAGAAATTGCTAATAAAGAAATTTTGGAAATTGGACCTGGTAGTGGAAACTTAACTACATATATTTTAAAACAAAAACCAAAAAAACTATATGTTGTAGAGAAAGATAATGATTTAGCTGCATTACTAAAAGAAAAATTTGATAATGAAATAGAAATTATCAATGACGATATTTTAAAAGTACCTGAAGATAAAATTTCAGATCAAAAATTATCTGTCTTTGGTAATTTGCCATATAATATATCAACAGAAATTTTATCTAAATGGATTCTAAATATAGGTTCAAATTTTTGGTTCGAAAGTTTAACTTTGATGTTTCAAAAAGAAGTTGCTGATAGGATTATATCAGAATTTAATAGCTCTAAGTATGGAAGGTTATCTATTTTATCTAGTTGGAAATTGAATGTAAAAAAAATAATAGATATTAAACCGCAAAGCTTTTCACCAAGACCTAAAATAGATAGCTCTTTACTGTTGTTCACTCCAAAAGAAAATTTTTTTAAAATAAAAAGTCCTAAAAACCTTGAAAAAATTACAAGAATATTTTTTAGTCAAAGAAGAAAAATGTTAAAAAAACCCTTTAATCAAGTTTTTGTTGATGGACAGAAAGTTGCAGATAAATTCGGTATTGATCTTAATCTTAGACCTCAAAACCTTAAACCAGAAATATATTTTAAACTTGTTAAAGAGTATGAGGACTTAAGAAGTTAATTTATCTACATGCTTTCTGATAAAATCTTTATCATAATCTTTTGATCCATTATTAATTTCAGCATCAATTAAACTGCTAATTTTAGAATAACATTCATCTAGGTTATCGTTAATAATTACGTAGTCATAATTAATCCAATGCAATACATCTCTACTAAATTCTTTCATACGTTCTTCTACTATTAATTTATCTTTCATATCTCTATTAGATAGTCTTTCAAATAATACTTCTTTACTTGGAGGTAGGATAAAAAAGGTTATTAACTTATAATTTAATTTTTTATTCTTAATTTGATCTGCACCCTGCCAATCAATGTCAAATATTACATTTTCACTTTTTTCTAATTTTTCAATGACTGGTGTTCTAGTTGTTCCATAAAGATGACTAAATACTTTTGCGTATTCTAAAAACTCCTCATTTTTTATTAAATTTTCAAATTTATCTTGATTAGTAAAATAGTAATCTTTATCAGCAATCTCGTTAAGTCTTGGTTTCCTTGTAGTATGAGAAATTGAAATTTGGAAATTTTTATTTTTAGAGAGAAGTTTTACTAATGTTGTTTTACCTGCCCCAGATGGGGATGATAAAATTACCATTATCCCATCTTTTTTTATGGACATTTAATTTCTAGTTAGCTTTGCCTTCTATAAATTTAACAGCATCACCAACAGTTAGAATTTTTTCAGCTTCACTATCTGAAATTTCTGAACCAAACTCTTCTTCAAAAGCCATCACTAATTCAACTGTGTCTAAACTATCAGCACCGAGGTCATCTATAAAGCTTGAGTCATCTTGAACTTTAGCTTCATCTATACCTAAGTGGTCTGCTACAATTTTTTTAACTTTGCTTGAAATATCTTCTGACATAATGTTCCTTTTTTGTTATAATTCGTTATTAGTTTAAAAAGCAATTTTGTCAACCCAAATACATGCCTCCGTTAACATGTAATGTCTCTCCATTAATATAGTCTGACTGATCTGAGCTTAGAAAATTAACTGCATTGGCTATGTCTTCTGGTTTACCCAGCCTATTAGAAGGAATTTTAGCAATTATTGTTTCTTTAAATTTTTCATCTATCTGGTCTGTCATAGCGGTACTTATAAAGCCTGGTGATATGCAATTCACATTAATGCTCTTTTTTGCATACTCTATTGCTAAACTTTTTGACATCGCAACTATACCCGCTTTAGATGCAGTATAGTTTGCCTGACCCACATTTCCTGTGTGCCCAACAACTGAAGTTATATTAATAATTTTTCCAGATTTATTCTTAAGCATCTTTTTTATTGAATATTTGCACATTAAGAAGGTGGATGTTAAATTAATATTTATTACTTTTGACCATTCTTCTAAACTCATTCTAATAGTTAAATTATCTTTTGTAATACCAGCATTGTTAACAATGCAATCTAATGACCCGCCTAATTCTTTTGTAGCTTCATCAATAAATGTTTCAATTTTATCATGTTGTGAAATATCAAATTTAAGGATTTTTATATTATTAAATTTTATTTTTAGTTCTTCCAGTTTTTCCATTCTTGTGCCAGTGGCTAAAATATTAGCACCATTTTGATTTAATTTTTCAACTATAGAATTGCCAATCCCACCCGAGGCACCTGTCACTATAATATTTTTATTTTTTAAGCTATTCATTGATATTAATTAACTTTATATCTTCTTCTGAATTTATTGCACTAACTTTAACATTTTTATCAATTCTCTTTATCAAGCCTGATAAAATTTTGCCAGGACCTATTTCTATAAATTGAGTAACACCTCTCTCAATCATTAGTAAAACACTTTCACGCCAACGAACACTACTTTCAATTTGCTTTACCAACAATTCTTTTAATTCATTTGATCCTAATATTTCTTTTCCTGTAACATTTGAAATAAGAATATTTTTAGGTTCGTTAAATTTTAATTTATCTATTTCTTTTTTCATTACAACTGTCGCTTTATTCATTAATTTACAATGGAATGGAGCACTCACTGGCAACTTAATATTTTTAATATTTAAAGCCTTCAAATCAATCATAATTTTTTCCAAGTCGTCAATTTTACCACTCAATACTATTTGCCCTACAGAATTATCATTTGCTATAAAACATTCGTATTTATCTTTATTTTCATCAATAATTTTTTTTAACAAATTAATTTCAGAACCTAAAACAGCAACCATTCCACCCACTCCTTTTGGAACAGAATTTTGCATTGCATTACCTCTAATCTTTAATATTTTTAAAGTATCTGAGAATGATAATGACCCAGCGGCAGTTAATGCAGAATACTCACCTAAAGAATGTCCTGCATAAAAATTTGCTTTATCTAAATCAATTTTAAACTCATCTTTTACTAACTTGAATATTGAATAGCTGATTAAAAATATTGCAGGTTGAGTATTTTCAGTTAAATCCAATTCTTCTTTAGGGCCATTTAAAATAAGCTTAGATAATGGTAACCCAAGCGTATCATCTGCTTCCTTGAATAGATCTTGAACTAAGCTATATTTATCATATAGGT
>Ga0308004_10001281_pt1 | contig 11150 bp, 9 predicted proteins | sample Neamet38_FD_203156 | JGI IMG/M metagenome (GOLD analysis project Ga0308004, IMG submission 203156) | Marine microbial communities from water near the shore, Antarctic Ocean - #38 | ecosystem: Environmental > Aquatic > Marine > Unclassified | place: Southern Ocean | collected 2014-06-06 | reverse complement strand
AAAAAGAATGGAAATAACAAATTTATATTTAAGTATTTTTATTATTCTGTTCATAGTGTAATCAATTAGTAAACGAGTTAGTTTTATTTAATATATTAATGTTTAAAATTTATTTTATGGTTAGATAATCAGTGCCCAGATATTTGTCATCTTTATTATAATACCAAGCTCGATCCTTTGGCATTTTAATACCTCCAACAATTAATTCATTTTCTAAAATAATATATTCTCCATCATTTTTTGCTTCTTCGTGAAAAAATTGATATCGTTTAAGTTGATAAGTATTCTTATCAAAATATAAATACCATGTGTCCCCGCCTACTTCAGGAGTGTAAGTGGCTTTTAAAACCCAATATGAAATTCCGTTAATTTGTTTCTCATTAATTTTTGAATCAATGATAGTTCCTTTATCATTTAATTTCATCGGTAAACCATAGAGATAAGTATAATAATCTCTATACATCAAAGCGCGTTTACAGTTAAGTCGAAATTTTGTTGCAATTTCCTCAGAAAAAGTTTCATTACCATTAAAAGAAAGTGAACAATCATTATTGTCTAGAGTAGAAACTAACTTATTTCCATTGTCTTCCATTGATAGATTGAAAAATGATTTTGAAATATCTAATTCAATTTGACTTCTTCTAATGGGTCTGTCGGGGCTTTTCATAGTAACAACAAAATCGCTCTTAAAGTTAGACCAAACCCCTGATGGATCATGATAGGAAATGGATTTTTCTAATAATTGTGACCCTGTCAAATCTTGAGAAGTGACTTTAAAAAAAAAGAAAAGAATAAAATTCAATAAAATAGTAGTTCTCATTAACTTATTTTTTAATTTAATATAATCATAAAAATGTTATTTTTTTTATATTCGAGAAACAAAAGTTGCTAATTCTTCTATCGTTATACTGGGATTTGCTCCATTACTTGAAGCTACTAATGCTCCCATTCCACAAGCGTCATTTAAAGTACTTTGTAAAGAATTATCCTGCAAAAGACCCAATACTAATGTTGCTAAAAACGAATCTCCCGCCCCGACGGTATCTTTAACCTCAACACGATAACCACTGTTATAAAACCAGTCACCATGATGATATAACACTGCTCCGTGCATTCCTTTAGTTACACAAATTATAGGAGTATTTGTTTTGGCAACTAGGTATACAATATGCTGATCTAAAGAATGGTAAGGAGATCCTAAAGCATTTGCTATTTCATAAAGCTCATCATCGTTAAACTTTAACATATTAGTCTTGATCATTAATTGAGTTAACGTTTCAAGAGTATAGAAAGGAGGACGTAAGTTTAAATCAAACACACTAAACTTTGAGAGATTTAGCAATGTATCTAATGTTTCTTTTGAAGCTGATCTCGAAACTAAACTTCCAAAAATAAATGCATTTGCTTCAGAAACAGCATTAATAATAGTTGGAGTAGGTTCAATAAAATCCCATGCAGCATCTTGAGCAATTTCATATTTAGCAATACCATTTTTGTCTAAAGCAACCAAAACTCTTCCTGTAGAGTGAAAATTATCTGATTGAATAAATTTTATTGAAAGGCCTTTAGCTTTAATATTCTCTATAATTTCATTCCCGAGAGAATCTTTCCCAACCCGACTAATCAATTGAACGTTGCCTCCTAGAGCGTGAATAGAAGCCGCAACGTTAAAAGGAGCACCACCTAACATTTTTCCAGCTGGAAAAATATCCCATAAAATTTCACCAAAGCAAATAATCTTATTAGAATTCATCTCATTATTTTACTTTTTAAATATATCTATTTATTTAGAAGTCTCTATTGAAATTTAAAATTATACGCCAATGAAACTAAAGCGCCCTTTAATACAGAAAGCTGATAAGAACCAAGAGGATCACCTAAAAACACATTCCCATCTTGAAGTCCGTTTCGTTGTGAGTAGTAAACATTAAAAGGGTTGGTTCTTCCATATAAATTATAAACAGTAAAAGTCCAATCTCCTTTATAACGTTTACTTGGATTTTTTTTATAAGCAATTTTCCAGGAAAAATCTAAACGATGGTAAACAGGAAGTCTACCATTATTTCTAGACAAAAAGATTGGAATTGTTACATTTTCTTGCTTATAAACACCATTAACAACAGAATATGGCCGTCCGGTTTGGCCAGTAAAGTTAAAACTAAAAGAATTGTAAGAATCCCCTTCGAAATTTATTGTTGCATTTACAGTGTGTGGGCGGTCAAAATCTGATGAAAACCAATTATTATTATTGATTCTGTTTTTAAGTGAAGGTTCATTTGTTTTAAGTTGGCTTCTTGACCATGTATAATTTAAAAAACCGTTTACCCTTCCTATAGTTTTACGAAGACTTATCTCTAAACCATAGGATTTCCCTTGAGCTTGAGTTACTTCTTGTTCTAAAAACTCAGAAAGAAAAAAGTTTGCTCCAGGTTTATACGTTAGGTTGTTTTGAGTATTTCGATAATAACTCTCTACAGAAAAATCAATACCTATTTTTGGGTAATTTTTATATAAGCCTAAGCCGTAGGTATCATTTTTTTGGGGTAAAATGTATGAGTCTGATATTTTCCATCGAGAAGTTGGCAAAGGTGTAGAGGTATTATAAATATTCTGAATGTATTGATATAAGCTAGCATAGCTCATTTTTAATGAGCTATGCTCACCTAACTTATAATTTAATCCTAAACGAGGTTCCGGATTTGTATAACTTACAACACTTTCATTTGAAGCTATAGTATTAACTCCTTCAAAAAAACCATCTTTATTATATTTTCCTTGATCATAGGGACCTAATAACGAAAAATTAGTGAGTCTAATACCAGATGAAACTGACAAACGTTTGGTTAGATTCCAATTTAAATTGGTAAAAAATGAAAATTCTTGACTTTTTTCGTTATTTAAATCAACTGGTATTATGGAGTTTCCAGAGCCAGGATTTAAGCTCCCTGGATTAATATTGTATTGATTAATTTGTAAGCCTGCATAATAATCAAATTCATCTTTCCTTTTGTCTTTATATTCAAATTGAGCACTGGTGTATTGAATTTGAGATTCAAATTGAATTACATTACTAGAATCAATTTCGGGAAATAAATTTTTTGGTAAATAGCTACTACGAACTAAAGTTCCAACTAAATTAGTGCCGTTTTCAAAGCCATGTAGCCACCTTAAGGTATGGTTAGAAGTTCCAAAATCATACTGATTGGATGATGAAACTATATTTTCAATTGAAGAAATAAGATCCAATTGATAAAAGTCTTTAGAATAAAAATGAGTATATGTAAGCTGGTTGTTCTCATTTAGAAGGTATAAAAGTTTTACAGTACTGTCAGAAAAATTAGCTTTAGTATTTTTTAATCTTGGAATTAATAAAGGAAATAAGAAATCTGTAAATCCAACACGACCTCCTGCCAATAAAATTAACTTATCTCTTATGATAGGTGTTGTAATAGTAAATCGACTTGAAATAACTCCAATTCCACCCTCAATTTTCAACCGATCTGTGTATGGATTTTTTACTTTAACATCAACAACAGAAGCAATTCTCCCTCCATATTTAGCAGGGATATTTGCTTGATAAATGTTTACTCCAGAAATTACATCTGGAGTAAAAACTGAAAACAATCCAAATAAATGGGTAGGATTAAAAACTGGAGCTGACTCATATAACATAAGATTTTGATCCAATGAACCCCCACGAATAGAAACACCATTGCTTACATCCCCAGTATTGTTGACACCTGCTAAAAGAGTGATGCTTCTTAAAACATCAAACTCTCCAAGAGCAGTTGGAATTTTAATCAAATCCCTTGCGTTTAATTCAAAAACTCCCATTTGAGTACTCTCCACATTTTGGTTTCGTTTTTTAGCTAAAACAATAATTTCCGAAAGCTGCTCCTCTTCTGCTTCCATCAAAATATTTAAAGTTTTATTTTTATCTAAAACAACCTTAACTGTTTCTTTTCTATAACCTAAATATTCAATTATTAAAGTATAAGAATCTGGCTTTAATCGTTTTGTAAGAAGTCCGCTATCATTTGTGATTCCACCACAGTTACAGGGATCAATAAGAACAGTAACGCTAGAAAGAGGATTTTTTGTTTCACTATCTGTAATAGAAAGTGTTAATGTATTTTGTTGGGCAAGAATTCCTTCCGAAAATAAAAGAGCGAAGAACATCAATATTCCGTACTTTATATTTTTTGATTTTATTCTTCCCATCTTAATGGTTTTATAGTCGTTCGAAAGCGTCCTTCATTGCAGGGAGATTCGTAAGTTATTGGATTCGGTAAAGGATCTCCAAAAAGTTCGGGGACAGAAGGCTTATACTCACCAAGAGCCCTTTGGGGAATACTTCCCCTTTCAATAAATAAAGATTTGTTATTACCTGCAGCGGCTGTAAACCTTCCTAAAACAGGATCTTCATCATCAGAAGGATTATAAAAATTACCAATTAATGCCGAAGGAAGGGGAGCATTAAAACCACTATTGTTATCTACTATATCCTTAAGTGTATTATAATATTTATGTGCTTCTTCTGTAATATTTAATTGTAAAATTTCAACCAAAACAGGTTGCTTGCTATTAAGAGGAACTCTCCCCACAAGGAGGTTTGAAATCATTTTACCATTAGTAAAAGTATCATCAAAAAGTGATATTTCTTGATTATAGCTAACTTTCCAGCATGTTTGATCACATAAATATGTGTAATAGTCTCTAGCTTGGCGATTATTTATTTGAGATAAACATTCTCCATTTCTTAAAACACCATAATCACAAAGTTTACAATAGACCTCTTTTTCATAAGCACGATATTGAAAATAATAAAAATTCTTTTGATCTTCTGGTTCTTGAAAATCGATACGAATTTCATGACCAGGAATATATTTTCCAAGACCTTCATTAAACGACATTTCTTTGTTATATGTTTGAAAAACTGATTCAACAGGAACTTGATCTGGTGTTGTTTCCGAAAAAGATTTAAATATTTTTCCCTCCAAAGTAGTTATTTTAAGTTCCCACTTTGAGCCAGAAGTTATCTTAAAATCTGGTGAAACCAGATAACTATTTGAACCCTCAAAAAAGGGGATAACTTCCTGAGTATCTGAATTGATTAAGCTTACGGTACAACCCTTTAAAAATTCAGATTTATATTTACCATATTCAATAAAAGTTTTTTTAATGGTAGCAAAAGTTGTTCCAGGGACGGTGGAAGCAACTGCATCAATTATTATAAGATCTTCTTTGTAATCAAATGTGGCTGGAACAGGATCTATACAGGCATATTGGAGCAAAAGATATAAACCAATTATTAATGATTTAAGCCCAACAGGATTTCTTTTTTGAAGCATTAGATATAAAATTGATTTACATCTTGCCCTAATATATAGTTTTTAATTTTTTTGTTTAAAATCAAGCGTAAATTAAGTGATTTAATTTGAAATACTTTGTTATTAATAAATCTATTTTAATCAGTTAAATTTTAAGTAAAAAAATAATATAAAACATGTCGTGCTATTTGATTTTCATATAATCACAAATTCTAGTTAAGTAGATGTATTAAGTGAGAATAATAAAATATATTTGATATGTGTGTGTGTTTTTTTAAATATGGAAGATAAAATTAAAAATCCTTTAGATTTTTTAGATGATTGGGAAGATAATATATTGTTGCGTTATCCTGAAAAAGATCTGAAATCAAAAGAGGAATATCGAGATTATGATACTTCTGACAGAGCTGAAGGCGTTAAAAAATTTTACAGTTTAAATCATCAGTATCAAACTTATGATTTTGTTTCTAAAAAAGAAAAGGAGTTTTTAGCTTTCAATAGAAAAAAAATGTCCCTGTGGGATGCTGTTGACTTTCTAAATACATTGGTAGATGATAGTGATCCAGATATTGAATTAGATCAATTCCAACACCTACTCCAAACCTCAGAGTCGATTAGAGCTGATGGTCATGAAGACTGGTTTGTGTTGACTGGATTTATTCATGATTTGGGAAAAGTTTTGTGCCTTTTTGGAGAACCACAATGGGCTGTAGTAGGAGATACTTTTCCTGTTGGATGTAAATTTTCTAATAAAATTGTTTATCCAGAATTTTTTTATTTAAACCCTGATACTAAAAATCATATCTACAACACCCCTTTAGGAATTTACTCTCAAAACTGCGGACTTGATAAAGTAAAAATGAGCTGGGGTCATGATGAATATTTATATCAAATGTTAAAAAATCATTTACCAAAACCAGCTTTGTATATGATTCGATACCATTCCTTTTATGCTCAACATAGGGAAGAATCATATAATCACTTAATGAGTGAAGAAGATCATGACCTTTTTAAATGGGTAAAGAAATTTAATGCCTATGATTTATATTCAAAGGCACCTACTCCCCCAGATAGTAAAGCACTTCGTCCTTACTATGAAGCTTTAGTTGCAAAATACCTGCCTGAAACACTCCACTTTTAAGTGCTACCAATTTAATATCTCTATATTTTCTTAGAGCTGAGAATAATGTAAGGATTTTAAAAATACTCGCTTTATATCACTAACTGTATTTGCATATTCAGGATGGACACTGAATTTATTCCAATTTCTGTCACGTTCCTCCATATTCTTGAAAGCAAGCATATAGGTTAACGCAGGCATTAATGGTGCTGATACTTGACTTCCAAAGAATATTGAATGTAGTCCTGTATCTTTAAAAATAGTTAGTTCTCCATCATTAAACATATTCGTTTTTCGTTGAACCGCATCTTCACTGTAACCCTCATAAGTTCTTAATTCAAATAATTGTGCTCCCTTTTCTGGAACCAATAATTTAGGAAGGCCATAAAAAGCAATATGAAAAGAACTAGTAAATCTTGTATAGGCAGGTCGTGAAACAGTGATTGCATCATATCCAACTTTATTTTTTTGGAAGACATTGTCTTTAGTCAATCCTTTTAATATTATACTAAAAGTAGTAATATCCTAGTAAGGAATTAATAAAACTAATTCCTTAGGAATTGGTTTTATTAATAGTTTTAAACACACCGATACGTTATACTCCTTAACGATTTAAAGCAGGTAATAAAGATTTTGAAAAAAAGTTGTATGATCCTTTTTCTGCTCCATTGTAATTAATAATGTAAGTTCTTAATTCATAATATTCATTTTATGCTGTTATTAAAAATGAGCACAATAAGAATATTGAAAGGATGTATTTTTTAATATTCACGGTTTTAATTTTTAAAACTTAATCTTTAAGGTATAAAATTGATTTATTATGAAAGCACTACATGTGTTTTTATTACTCCCTCTTATACTATTGGATCAACAAGATAGGTTTAAATTCAGTTTCAATCATCAATCCCTACCTGTAATGAAGCTTCAAGAAATGTGAGATTTTTACGTAAAAATTTAAGGTTTTGAGGAAATTGAAATGGCTGCAAATCAATATCCACCCAAATGATGGTTTAAAAATCACGAAGGAAAACAGTTGCATCTAATTGCTAGTGATATTGGAGTGCCAAATTCAATTATTAATCACATGGCATTTTCTACAAAAAATCTAAAAGATGTAGTTTTACATTTAAGAAAAAATAAGATAGATTATTGGACTGATGAGGGTGAAAAAAATATTATCAGATTTAGAAAAGATGGAGTGCATCAAGTTAAAATTCAAGACCCTGAAGGGCATTGGATTGAAATAAATGAAGCCCATTAATAACCGCTTTTTTTAATTCCTAAAGCTAGTCCTCTTAGTTCAGCCAAACCTCGTAATCTTCCAATAGCGGAATAACCTGGATTTGTTTTTTTATTGAGGTCATCTAAAATTTGATGTCCATGATCTGGACGCATTGCAATTTCAAAATCTTTTTGTCCCAGAGCCTTGCGTCGTCTTTCTTCAGTTAAAGCAGCTTTGACCATTTCATACATATCAACATTTCCTTCTAAATGATTAGCTTCAATAAAATTGCCTTTTCCATCACGCTGAGTACTTCTAAAGTGCAAGAAATGGATTCTATGCGCATGATCTGTAAACATTTCTAAAAGATTATTTTCTGCTAAAACTCCCAAGGAACCTGTACAAAAAGTCAATCCATTATTTAATGAAGGTACAGCGGTAAATAATGCTTTTAAATCATCTGCATTACAGACCACACGTGGAATTCCAAGAAGAGAAAATGGGGGGTCATCTGGGTGAATACACATATTTAATTCACAGGCCTCAGCTATTGGAATAACAGCTTCTAAAAATTTAATTAAATGATTTCTTAATTTTTCAGGACTAAAATCTTTGTAAGCATCAATTTGCTGATTAAATTCCTTTATTGTATAATCTTCCTCCGATCCAGGCAGACCAGCTATTATACTATCGGTTAATATCTTAATTTCTAGGCTAGTTTGAGACTCAAAAAAAAACTTTGCTTTTTCTATTTGACTTCGTGAATAACTTTTTATTGCATTTTTTCGTTTTAGTATAAATAAATCAAATGCATGAACGGCAATAATATTAAAAGACAGTGCAGTTGATCCGTCTTTTGAGGAAGTATTTAGATGAGTTCTTGTCCAATCAAGAACAGGCATGAAATTATAACAGACAGTAGTAATTCCACAAACGGCTAAGTTATTTAGTGTGAGTTTATAATTCTCTATATACTTTTTAAAATTACCCGTGCGAAGCTTTATATCTTCATGAATCGGAACTGATTCTACAACATCCCATTTAAGACCTGCATTTTTAATTAAGGTCTGATGATGTTGAATATTTTCAATTGACCAAACATCACCATTTGAAATTTCATGAAGAGCTGATACAATTGTAGCAGCTCCAACTTGGCTAATATTTTTTAAAGAAACAGGGTCAGAGGGACCGAACCACCTAAAAGATTCCTTCATGCAAATATTTTTTTATTATTAATTTTCATACTCCTGTAAAGGCACTGAAACCTCCATCAATAGGTAAAACTATTCCCGTAATAAAACTCGCACTTTCACTACATAAAAAGTGAATAGCCCCATTAAGTTCCTCGGGTTTACCGAAACGTTTCATTGGAGTATTCTGTATTATTTTCTTCCCTCTTTCTTTTAGGCTCCCGTCATCATTTAATAATAATTTTTGATTTTGTTTACCAATAAAAAAACCTGGTGCAACGGCATTTACTCTAATTCCATCTCCGTATTTAATTGCCATTTCGACTGCCATCCATCGTGTGAAATTTTCCATTGCTGCTTTTCCTGCAGAATATCCAACAACACGAGTCAAAGCTTGCTTTACGGTCATAGATGAGTAATTAACAATAGTACCCTTTCCTTTTTCACTCATAGGTTTACCAAAAACAATAGAAGGAAGAAGTGTGCCTTTTAGATTTAAATCTACCACTTCATCGAAGTCAGTTTCTGAAAGGTCAAAAATAGATTGATCATCTGAAATTACTGCACCAGGGAGGTTACCTCCTACTGCATTAATTAAAACATCAATTTGACCATATTTATTTATAACACTATTTTTTACCCTCTCTAAACTTTCGCGGTTCATTACATTAACAATATAAGACGAAACCTCCGTCAAAGAAGATAGTTTCGTAACCAAAATATTTAAAAGATCTTGATTACGGCCTAATAAGATTATTTTAGCTTTTGACTTAGCTAAACTCAAAGCTAAACTTCCTCCTAAAGAACCTGTAGACCCTGTTAAAATAATCACTTTATTTTGTAATGAAAACATATAATTAGTTGTTAAAAATTAAATGTAACATATTTATTTTAGGTAATTTTATTAAGATTAATTTAAACATAATTTCACACAAAATATTGCATATAAATTATTTCATGCATTAAAATTATGTTGAATAACATTTAAATAAAAAAAAATCTTAATAAATGGAAAAATTAATTCATAGTAATTTCTTGCTTCAGAATCAATATGCTGAACAATTATATCATGATTTTGCTAAATCATTGCCGATAATAGATTATCACAACCATCTTTCCCCTAAATCAATCGCAGAAGATCAAAATTATAAAAATATTAGCGAGATATGGATTTCAAGTGATCATTATAAATGGAGAGCGATGCGGACTTTTGGTGTTGATGAAAAATACATCACTGGACTTTCCTCCGATGAAGAAAAGTTTAATCAGTGGGCGAAAACATTACCCTATACCGTTAGAAATCCACTCTTTCACTGGTCTCAATTAGAATTAGCCCGATATTTTGACGAATTTGAACTCTTATCTCCTACTAATGCAAAAAGAATTTATAACAAGACGTTGTCGCAAATACAAGATTATAATTTTTCTGCTCGAGAGTTATTGACTCAAATGAATGTCGAATCACTTTGTACTACAGAAGATCCAACTGATTCATTAGAACATCATCATAAATTAGCTAAATCTAATTTTTCAATAAAAGTCAGTACAGCTTTTCGTCCAGATAAATCAATTCTTATTGATAGGACTGATTATAATTCATATATCGACTTATTGTCTGATGTTTCAGAATTAGAGATCAGTACTTATAGTGATTTATTAGAGGCTTTAAATAGCCGCTTAGATTATTTTCATGTGGGTGGTTGTCGTTTGTCTGACCATGGCCTTAAACGAATTCCATTTCAAATTACAGATCTTGAAACAATCAAACAAATTTTTGCTAAACGACGTAATGGAAATGCGCTTTCTCCACTCGAAATAGAACAATTTCAAACATCACTGCTTTTATTTTTGTCAGAAAGGTATAGTGAAAAAGGCTGGGTTCAACAATTTCACTTAGGTGCCATGCGCAACAATAATACTCGAATGTTCAAAAAATTAGGCTCTGACTCTGGATGGGATTCCATTGGAAACTACCCTATTGCTGATGATCTTTCAAGATTTTTAGATCAATTAGATCAAAATAACAAATTGACAAAAACCATACTTTACAACTTAAATCCGAGTGATAACGAAATGATGGCTACAATGATAGGTAACTTTAATGATGGTTCATTAAAAGGTAAAGTTCAATGGGGCTCAGGATGGTGGTTTATGGATCAATTGGACGGCATGACTAATCAAATTAATACTTTATCAAATATGGGTCTAATTAGTTGCTTTATTGGAATGACAACAGATTCCAGAAGTATACTCTCTTTTCCACGTCATGAATATTTTAGACGTTTGAT
>Ga0308004_10001279_pt1 | contig 11154 bp, 9 predicted proteins | sample Neamet38_FD_203156 | JGI IMG/M metagenome (GOLD analysis project Ga0308004, IMG submission 203156) | Marine microbial communities from water near the shore, Antarctic Ocean - #38 | ecosystem: Environmental > Aquatic > Marine > Unclassified | place: Southern Ocean | collected 2014-06-06 | reverse complement strand
TTTGTGATATTCTTTTAAAAAAAAAAGAAGGCCTATAGTTACAGTTCCAAGAATTATTGTTGTACCCATACTTAAAAATGTTGAAGAGACAATTGAAGGAATGATTATAAGTAAAGCAAAGGGATTAAAAATTCCTCCGGTTAGATATAATAAAAAACTTAGCTGTAATAAGTCATAAACTAAAAAAAAAGCTGAGTAGGAATCTTTTAACTGATTCTTTCTAATATTAAATTGTAAAATTATATTTGTTATAAAACCTATAAAGATAACAATATGTGTTTCAACAATTGGAAGATTTAGTTCTAAAAAAAAATAAACAAAGTTAATTGCTATCAACTGACCGGTTATGGCGATCCATCTCAAATTTACTAAAGTTTTTTTATCTAGATGAAGATTCTCTTCTAGTCTAAACAGAGTAGAAAAATTCATTTTAAAGTTAAATATCTAGATTGGCTACTTCTAGAGCGTTGTTGATAATAAATTCTTTTCTAGGAGGTACATCATCCCCCATTAAAATATCAATAATTTTTTGATCATCTTTAGATTTTTCTTTTGTTTCTTTTGAGTACTGTACCCTTAATAAAGTTCTATTTTCGGGATTTAAAGTAGTCTGCCAAAGTTCTTCAGGATTCATTTCTCCTAAACCCTTAAATCGTTGAATGGATAATTTTTGCCTCTGTTCTTCCATAAATTTATTAAATTCTGAAGATCCTTTTTTCATTTTCTTTCCACTTTTTTCAGATATTTCTAAAATATGCTCTTCAAGACTTTTTTCATCTTTTATATAAGAACTTTTTGTACCTTTGGTTACTTTAAATAAAGGTGGTTGAGCTAAATACAAGTGTCCATTTTCAATTAGTTGATTAAACGGAAAATTATTAAAGAAAGTAAGTAATAGCGTTCTAATATGTGATCCATCTACATCGGCATCAGTCATAATTATAATCTTGTCATATCTTAGATTTTCTATGTTGAAATCTTTAGATCCTGTTCCTAATGCATTGATTAAAGTTACTACTTCATTAGATGACATCATTTTTGCAAGCACTTTTGTTGCGTAATCGTTACTAATTCCGTTAGGTCTAATTTTATTATTTACATAAGTGTTTAGTATTTTTCCTCTTAAGGGTAAGACAGCTTGATACTTACGAGATCTACCTTGTTTAGCAGAGCCTCCCGCTGAATCTCCTTCAACTATATAAAGCTCTGTTCCTTCTCTTTTTGAAATTTGACAATCTGCAAGTTTACCTGGCAATCCAGAAAGTTCAAAAGTGCCTTTTCTTCTTACGCTATCTCTTGCTTTTCTTGCAACATCTCTTGCAACAGCTGCTTGAACAATTTTTTCTAAAATATTTTTTGCTACTGAGGGATTTTGATCAAACCATGTAGAAACTTTTTCGTTAATAATACTTTCGACAATTAATCTTATTTCGGAAGAAACTAGCTTATCTTTAGTTTGGGATGAAAACTTTGGATCAGGCATCTTTATAGATAGTACTGCTACTAAACCTTCTTTAATGTCATCTCCTGCTATCGTAACCTTGTTTTTTTTAGTTAAATTTGTATCATTCGCATACTTATTAATTACTCTTGTTAATGCGCTTCTAAAACCTAGGAGATGAGTGCCTCCATCTTTTTGATGTATATTATTAGTAAATGCTAAAACTTCTTCTGAGTACCCTGCATTCCACTCGAAAGAACATTCAACTACTACTTTATTTTTTTCAGACGTTACAAATATTGGTTTCTTAAATATAGCAGTTTCATTCTTGTTAATTAATTGGGGTTTTTTATGATTTATATATTTAACAAACTCTAAAATTCCTCCCTCATATTTATTTTCAAACACTTTAGGTTTTGAACCTGTGCTATCAGTTAAAATGATACTTATACCTTTGTTTAAAAAAGCAAGCTCACGCATTCTTTTTTGTAAAATTGTAGAACTGAACTTTGTTGACGAAAAAATATCTTTTGAGGGTAAGAAGTTTACCTTTGTTCCGTTTTTTTTTGTTTTACCTATTTCTTTTAGAGGATTCAGTGAGTTTCCATTTTTAAAAGTTATAGAATATTCTTTACCTTCTCTAAAAATATTAAGATTTAACTTTTCGGATAAAGCATTTACAACTGATACACCGACACCATGCAATCCTCCTGAAACTTTGTAAGAGTCGTGATCGAATTTACCCCCAGCATGAAGTTGAGTCATAATCACTTCTGCTGCAGACATTTTTTCTCCTTTGTGCATGTCAACAGGAATCCCTCTACCATCGTCCTCTACCGTGATCGTATTATCTTTGTTCATGCTGATTAAAATGTTTTTACAATGACCTGCAAGTGCTTCATCTATAGCATTATCTACAACTTCAAATACCATGTGATGTAGGCCGGATCCATCATCGGTGTCCCCGATATACATTCCTGGTCTTTTCCTTACGGCATCTAAACCCTTCAAAACTTTGATAGAGTCAGCTCCGTAAGATTGAGTAGGTGTTTTTTCTAAATTTTTTGACATTTTTTATTGATAAAAGATTAAAACTTATATCAGTTTTTTTGATTTGATATGAAATAAAGTGGCGTTCTGTCTTTAAATTAGCATCTAAAAACCACACATTTAGAACTAATATTAAAAAAAATGCGATAATAATTTATTTAGATTTTCATCGGCATTACAACATAGTAACTATTTTTGTCTGACATGTCTTCAATTAAAACAGGAGAAATTTCATCTTTTAAATTAATTTTTAAATTTTTGTCTTCAACTTCTGAGACTATATCTGTTAGATATTTTGAGTTAAAACTAACAGTCATTTCTTCTCCAGTAAAGTTTGATCTAACAATTTCATTTCCATCTCCAGAGTTCGTGCTATTAACTGAAAATTTGATGTTATCTTTTTCTAATATTAGTTTAACTCCTTCTTTTTTATCTAGAGAAACGGTTATTACCCTCTCAACAGCTTGAACAAAATCTGATGAAATTACTGTTAGTATTTTGTCATTGTTAGTCGGCACTACTTTTTTGTAATCAGGAAATTTTCCGTCTATAACTTTAGAAATTAGTTTTATTTTTCCAATTTTAAACTGTATTTTATTTTCAGTCGTCTGAATTAAAACTTTTTCATTTGTATCTGCTAATAAGTTACATAATTGAAAAACAGTTTTTTTGGGTAAAATTAAAGAATTAAATTTTTTTCCTGATTCTATCTCAATGCTGCTTGAAGAAAGTCTATGACTATCAGTAGCAACACCGGTTAGGTAGTTTTTGTTTTCTGACTCTGTAATATGCAAATATATACCATTTAAATAATGCCGAGTATCATCATTTGAAATAGAAATTTTTGTTTTGTTTAAAAGAGAAAGGAGTTTAGATTTATTAAAAGAAATTTCATTATTTTCAAAATTTTCTGCAAAGTTTGGAAAATTATCTATTGGTAAACACAATAAATTAAAGTCAGAATTATCAGTATTCAAGTTTAGCTTGTTTTCACTTTTTAAATCAAACTTTATATCTGAATTGCCAGAAATTTTTCTAAGAATATCATGCAAAATTGTTGCTGAAGTAGTAGTAGATCCTTCTGTAATTATTTTAATATCACTTAATTCGTCATAAAAAACTAAATCCAAATCAGTCGCTGTTATCAATAATTTTCCATCTTTAGCATTTAGCAATACGTTAGACAAAATTGGAAGAGTATTTTTTTTTTCTATAATCCCCTGAACAAGTGTAAGTGATTTTAACAGAGAGTCTCTTTTAATTGTAAATTGCATTTATTTTATTCTTCTAACAACTGTTCCCTGAGATGTTCAATATTTTTTTTCATTTCATCGTCTTTTTCAGAAAGTCTTGTTATTGTTTTAACGGCATGAATTACAGTTGTATGATCTCTGTTTGCAAACCGTCTACCAATTTCTGGCAAAGATCTGGTTGTCATTTTTTTTGCTAGGTACATTGCTATTTGTCTCGGTCTTGCTAATGGTCTCGATCTTCTTTGGGACAACATCTCAACTAAAGGAATATTGAAAAAGTTTGCCACAGTGTTCTGTATTTTATCAACTGTGATAATCTTAGCTTGATTAAAAACATCCTTAAGTATGTTTTTACAATCACTAATTGTCAATATTTTTTTGTGAATTTTGCTAAATGTTATTACTCTATTTAACACTCCTATTAATTCTCTTATATTCGTTTTGCTCTCAGCGGCTATAAATTTAATAACTTCTTCGCTTATATTACTACTTTCCTTAAATTGGCTCTGGATATCTTCTAAACGCTTTCTAATAATTTTTGTTTTTAAATCTAAATCTGGGGTATCTATATCAACTACCAATCCACCGGCTAATCTTGATTTTATTCTTTCTTGAACTCTATCTAATTTCATAGGCGCTCTATCAGCTGAGATTATTATTTGAGAACTCTTATCTATTAAACTATTAAAGGTATGAAAAAATTCTTCCTGTAAGCCTTCTTTTCCTCTTATAAATTGAATATCATCAATAATAAATACTGATGACTTTCTAAAAAAGTCTTTAAAATTTACCATATCATTTTTTTTTATAGATTTTATAAAATGATACATAAATCTTTCGGCCGAAATAAACATAACATTTGTTTTTTTTTCAAGCTCGATTCCTATTGCGTTTAACAGGTGAGTTTTTCCCAATCCTACACCTCCGTATATATATAATGGGTTGTATCTAGATATTTGTTCACAAATTTTTTTTGAAGAAGAAAGTGCAATTTCATTACTTGTACCTGTCATAAAATTATCAAAATTTAAATTAGGATTTAGTCTATTATAATTTAGTATTGAATCTTTTATCTCAGTTACTTTGTTAATATTAAAATTATTTGTACCATATGCTTGAGTAGCACTAATTGTATTTTCTTCCGTTATTTTGAACTCTACTCTGTTAATGCTATTCTTAAATATTTTTATCTGAGATAATATCTTGTCTAGATACCTAGAAACTATCCAGTCTCTGAAAAATCTTGTAGGCACACCTAAGACTAAATAATCATTATATTCTTTTAGCAAAGAAATATCTTTTAGCCAACTTGAATAGACTTCTGATCCAAAATTTTTTTCAAAAGATATCTTAACACTTTCCCAAACTAAAATTTTTTCTTCTTCTGAGACAAAAATTTCTTGAGTGTGTGTAGATTTTTTTTCCATATAGTTTTTTTTCAGAAACTATTTCATATTTTTATTAGAAAGTTTTTTCAAGAATTATTTTTTAAAATTGAAAAATAAATCGATCCAGGTTGTATTTTGTAAAAATTAAAAATTACTTTGGTGTTTTTTTTTCTCCCAGACTGCAACTTAACAATTTTAAATTCTACATATAGCATTCTTTATTTTTAGAATCTAAATGTAGTAATAAAAATAAGCTGTAGGTTGTTAAGATTTACAACTACAAGTGCCTTCAATTAGAGAGTTAATTTTAATTTTTATTTGAAATTTTATTTGAAATTTTTGAAATTTTTCTTGACGCTGTTTTCTTATCTATTGTGCCTGTCTTAGCTACTTTCATTAATATTGACTGAAAACTTGGAAAATAGGCTTTAATTTTGGTTTTATCATTACTTTTTACCAATTCTTCCATTTTCTTTACAGCAGCTCTATACTTACTTTTCCTAAGTCTATTTACTGCAGTTTGTTTTGTTACTCTTCTTACTCTTCTAATTGCTGATGAAGTATTTGGCATAATTCGAAGATATATATCTCTTTAAAATATAAGGGTCAACTTGAATTATTTTTGACATACGGGACAGAAAAATGAAGAACGATTAGAAATATATCTTTTTTTTATAATTCCAGAACACTTAGTTGAGTAGCATCTGCCTTTTTCTCTATTATAAACGTTAAACTCTTGTTGAAAATTTCCTTCTTTACCATTTACACTACTAAAATCCTTTATAGAAGATCCTCCTTTTAATATTGATTTTTTCAATATTACTTTAGTAAACTTTATTAACCTGTTTATTTCTTTTTTTTCAATTTTTTTAACAATTTTACTTGGGTTAATTTTACTTAAATATAATATTTCATTGCAGTATATATTACCTAGACCAGAAACAAATTTTTGATCCATTAATAGATCCTTGATTCTCTTTTTTTTATTTTGAATTTTTTTTTTAAAATAGCTTGAATTAAAATTTTTTGACAAAGGTTCTGGACCTAGAAATGCAAGATGTGTTGACTTATGAATATTATCACTGAGAAATAATTTTATAAAACCAAATTTTCTTACGTCATTGTAGATCAAGGTATAACCTTTGTTTAAATAAATAGTTATATGATCATGTTTAGAATTATTTTTTTTTAGAGTGTAATAAAAACTTGTTTTATATCTTTTTTTTTTTCTATCAATTATAAAAAATTTTCCCGTCATTCCTAGATGTGATAATATTGTATAATTTTTACTTAAATTTAAGAGTAAATACTTAGACCTCCTTTTGACTGAAATAACTTTGAGTCCTTCAAGTTTCGAGAAATCCCGTCTATTAATTTCATATCGTAGTTTACTATTATTAATAAAAACTCTTTTTATCGTTAAGTTTTTAAGCTTATGCTCTAGTGACTTTTTAACAACTTCTACTTCTGGTAATTCTGGCATATATTTAATTATGAATATCTATAATCAAGATAAAACTAAACTAGTCAACTCTGTATTTGACAAAGTACACAAAAATTACGATCTAATGAATGACCTAATGTCTCTTGGTGTTCATCGGATTTGGAAAAGGAACATGATTAGTTGGATGAACCCACAACCTCAAAGCAAAATAATTGATGTCGCTGCTGGCACTGGCGATCTGGCTAAGATGATTTCTAAAAAAAATAATAACAAAAATATTTTTTGCTGTGTAGAACCCAATATAGGAATGCTTGAGACAGGTAAGTTAAAGTTAAAATATTTAACTAATATTAAGTGGTATTTAAATTCTGCTGAAAAATTACCGTTCAAAGAGAACACCTTTGATTTTTATACAATAAGTTACGGAATAAGAAATGTTACAAATATAGATAAATGTTTAAAAGAAGCTTACCGAGTATTAAAACCTGGAGGACGGTTTTTCTGTTTGGAATTTTCAAAAGTAGAAAATGAAATCTTAAACTCACTTTATCAAAAATATTCTAAATTAATTCCTTTTATCGGCAAGATTATAGTTGGTAGCCAAGAACCATATGAGTATTTAGTTAATAGTATAGACAAATTTTACAGCCAAAATGAACTTGTAGATTTATTAAAAAAAAATAAATTTTGTAATATTGAATTTAGAAATTTATCTAATGGTATTTCTGCTATACACTCTGGCTGGAAAATCTAAATATGTTCAAAAGTATTTTTCAATTATTTAAAATAGCAAGAAAGCTTGCTTCTTCAGGTGCTGTTGAAACGGTGAATGAAATTTATAATGTACCATTTGGTATAAAATTGTTTTTTGATCTTTTTGCAATTGGATCAATTAAAAAATTAACAAATAAATCTAAAAACCCCGGTGAAAAGCTATGTTGCGCATTAGAAGAAATGGGCACTACCTTTATCAAGTTAGGTCAGTTTTTAGCTACCAGGCCGGATATTATTGGAGAAAGGCTAGCTGATGATTTGGTTAAGCTTCAGGATAGACTACCTCCTTTTGAGCTCTATGAATCTAAAAAAATTTTAAAAAAGGAAATTGGTGAAAATTTATATCGAAACATAATTGAGTTAAGCGAGCCTATAGCGGCAGCTTCTATTGCTCAGGTACATATAGCAAAAATAAAAATTGATGGTATCCAAAAAGAAGTCGCTATAAAAATTTTGCGGCCAAATATCGAAAAACAATTCAATGAAGAGCTTGATGCGTTAATGTTGTTTGCTTACATTGTAGAAAGTTTATTTGCAAAAACAAAAAGACTTAAATTGATAGAAGTCGTACATTTGCTGAGAGAGATAACTAACATTGAGATGGATTTAAGATTTGAAGCTGCAGCTGCAAATGAGTTATACGAAAATACAAAAAGTGATAAAGGATTCAATGTTCCAAAAATTTATTGGAACTACACTTCTAGGAAAGTTCTTGCTTTAGATAAAGTTGATGGAATATCAATAAGAGAACAAGAACTTTTAAAAAAATCTGGTGTTGATTTAAAAAATCTTTCAGAAAATTTAATTCAGCATTTTCTAAAACAGGCTGTTAGGGATGGTTTTTTTCATGGAGACATGCATCAAGGAAATTTATTTGTAGATCAAAAAGGAAATATTATTCCTGTAGATTTTGGAATTATGGGTAGGCTAGATAAAAATAATAGAAAATATTTAGCAGAAATCTTGTACGGATTTATCCAAAGAGATTATATAAAAGTTGCTGAAGTTCATTTTGAAGCAGGTCTAATTCCTCAAAGTGCATCTAAGGAAGAATTTGCTCAAGCCTTACGATCTGTTGGGGAACCTATATTCGGACAAACAATAAAAGATATTTCTGGTGGAAACCTTTTAGCTCAACTTTTTGAAATTACAGAAAAATTTAATATGCCAACTCAAACCCCACTTTTGTTATTACAAAAAACTATGGTTACAGTTGAGGGTGTAGCAAGAAAACTTTACCCTGAAACTAATATTTGGGAGATATCTAGGCCGGTGTTAGAGAATTGGATAAAAAGTGTTAAAAGTCCTAAAACGACTTTGGATACAGCTATAAATACTTCTTCTGAAATTTTAAAAAGAATACCTGATCTGCCCAATTTTATGGATAAAGCAAATTATGCACTTCAGCTACTAGCAGAGGGTAAATTAAATTTAGGCTCTAAAAATAAAAGAGGTTTGGAAATTGAAGAGATGAAGTTAAAAAACTTAAGAAACAATATCATCATTAGTTTTTTAGGTATTGTAATTGCCGTTTTATTAGTATTTTAATTGTCATAATGTCACTTCAAAGCAAAAAAATACTCTTAGTAATTGGTGGAGGAATCTCAGCTTATAAAGCTTTAGATCTGGTCAGGCTACTTGTAAAAAACAATGTAGAAGTAAAAACAATACTTACAAAAAGTGGAAAAAAGTTTGTCACACCTTTGTCCATAGCTTCACTGTCAAATAATAAAGTTTTTGAGGATATATTTGATTTAAATAATGAAAAAGAAATTGATCATATCTCTTTATCTCGCTGGGCAGATTTAATTGTAGTTTTACCCGCAACTGCAAACATGATGACAAAATTAAGTGCTGGTAAGGCAGAAGACTTGGCAACCACTGTTATACTAGCCTCCGATAAAGACTCAATCTTAGTACCCGCCATGAATGTTAGAATGTGGCTTCACAAAGCAACACAAAAAAATTTAAAAAATTTATTAGATTATGGATATAAATTTATAGGACCAGTAAATGGTAAAATGGCTTGTGGTGAATACGGTGCGGGTAAAATGTCAAGCCCACGGCAAATTTTTATATATTTAAAAGAATATTTTGACAATAAAGATTTTGTGAAAAAGAAAAAAATTAATGCATTAGTTACTACGGGACCAACTCGTGAATATATCGATCCTATTAGATATATTTCTAATGAGTCTAGTGGTAAACAGGGGTATGAAATTGCCTTAGCACTATCGAGGCTAGGTGTGAACACTACTTTAGTGTCTGGACCTACACATCTGAATTATTCGAGAGATGTCAAAGTTAAAAAAGTAAAAAGTGCTGAAGATATGATGGCTGTTGTGCAAAAACTTTTGCCTGTTGATATAGCTGTTTGTGCAGCTGCTGTTACAGACTTTAAGCCAAAAAACAAAAGTAAAAAAAAGATAAAAAAAAAAGATAAAAATTTTAATAATTTAGATTTAGAAAAAAATAAAGATATTTTAGAATATCTTGGAAAAAATAATAAATTAAGGCCAAAAATACTCGTGGGTTTTTCTGCTGAAACAGAGAATTTAATCGAAAATTCTATAAAAAAATTAAACTACAAACATTGCGATATAATTATTGCAAATGATGTTTCAAAAAAAGATACAGGTTTTAATGTTGATTACAATAAGGTTTCAGTTATAGAAAAAAGTGGAAAAATTGAGAATATTCCAAAAAATAAAAAAAGTTATATTGCTTCAAGAATAGCCAAAAAAATAATAGATGAATTTTTAATAAATGACAAAAATACAAATTAAAAAATTATCAAATTTTGTATCAACCCCAAAATACGAAACTTCAGGATCTTCGGGCATGGATATAGCGGCACACATAGAAGAAAAGATAGTAATTAATCCTGGAGAAAAATCTTTAGTTTCAACGGGTTTTTCACTAGCTATTCCAAAAGGATATGAGGTCCAGATAAGGCCTAGATCAGGTTTAGCAGCTAAAAAAAATATTACAGTTTTAAATACTCCTGGCACAATAGATGCTGACTACAGAGGTGAAATAAAAGTTATCTTGATTAATCTTGGTAAAGAAAAATTTATTATTGAGAATGGTGAGAGGATAGCTCAGATGGTTGTTTGCCCGGTCGTTCAAGCTAAATTAGAAGAAGTTAAAGAATTATCAGACACAGTTCGAGGGTCGAGTGGTTTTGGTTCTACAGGTGCTAAATAGTACTGATTATGGAAATGAGTAATAACGATCTTTTAAGATTTTCGAAACAAATAATATTAAAACAAATAGGTATTTTTGGACAAAAAAAAATTTCTTCCACGAAGGTTCTGATAGTGGGAATGGGGGGGCTAGGCTGCCCTCTAGCTCTATATTTAGGCAGCCTAGGCGTATATAATATTGGTATTGCAGATCATGATAAGATTGATTTTTCTAATCTAAATAGACAAATTTTATTTAATACAAAAGACATAGGAAAATCTAAGGTTATTCAAGCAAAAAAATTTTTACAAAAAATAAATAATAAAATTAAAGTTAATATTTATAAAATTAAAATTGTTAAAAAAAATATTCAAAATATTATGAGTAAATATGACATTATTTGTGACTGCTCAGATAATTTTGCCACAAGGTACTTGCTTAATGATTTCTGCTTAAAAAATAAAAAAATATTAATTTCTGCAGCAATTAGTAAGTTTGAAGCACACATATTTAATTTTAATTTTTCTAAGAATATTCCTTGCTACAGATGTTTTATGCCCGAAATTCCTACATATGAAGAAAAGTGTGATACGGAAGGTATTTTACCTACCGTTGCTG
>Ga0308004_10001276_pt1 | contig 11161 bp, 7 predicted proteins | sample Neamet38_FD_203156 | JGI IMG/M metagenome (GOLD analysis project Ga0308004, IMG submission 203156) | Marine microbial communities from water near the shore, Antarctic Ocean - #38 | ecosystem: Environmental > Aquatic > Marine > Unclassified | place: Southern Ocean | collected 2014-06-06 | reverse complement strand
TATAGAAAAGTTAGTTAAAAAAGATGAGATGAGTATAGGTGTAGCCTATAGTATGCTTATGGCAGGGGTTTACGAAGGAAATACTGATGAGCAAATTACGCAGTGTGGCTTTAATAATAGAGAAGAAATAGAACAAGAGGGCCCGACTAGACTAGCTGAGTCTTTAATAGTTTCAATAAAAGAATTTGCTGTGAAAAAAAGAAACCGTATGGGCGGAAAACTACATGAGGTTGATGTTACGGTAGCCATGGTTGGGGATAGTAGGACTGGAAAATCAGAGACTGCGGAGAAAATGGAAGGAATACTTAATATGAATATTGCTTAATATAATATGATATTTAAGAGTAATTCTTAAGCTGCTCTTCAATCTTTAGAATATGCATTTTAAGTTCTTTTAGTTTTTGCTCGTCTGCTACAACCACATGACCAGGGGCGTTATTGATAAATTTTGAATTTGATAATCTCGACTCTATACCTGCCGCTTGATTTACATACTTTGATTTTTCTTTAGCGAGTCTTTCAATTTCTAAATTAATATCAATTAAACCTGAGGTAGGTATTAAGAATTTTAAATTATTTGATACGCACGTATAATAATTTTTTTCAGACTCTTCACTTCCAAAATCAAGTTTTTTTATTTTAGATAAGTTTTTTATTAGATATGATAGTTTTTTGAAATATAACTTATCTTTATTGTTTTCTCCAGTAATAATAACCTCTATCTCTTTATTAGGAAGAACTCCAATTTCAGATCTAGTTTTTCTGATGGCTGACACTATATCTATCATCCAAGTTATATTATCAGTATTGTTTTTACTTAAAAAATTCTTTGATTCAGGATAAGCGTTATATTGAAGAAAAGTCTTTTCTTTAAATATATCAAAATATATTTCTTCGGTAATAAAAGGCATTATTGGATGCAAGAGAAGTAAAATATTCTTTAAAATATCACGTAGATTATATATTACTGCATTTCTTTCTATATCAGATATATCATCTCTGTTAATTTTTGCTTTTGATATCTCGATGTACCAACTGCAATAATCTTGCCACACAAAACTATATAAATTTTTTGCTGCGTAATCAAATCTATAATTTTTATAATTTAATTTTGTACTATCAATTAACTCACCCATTTTATTTCTAATCCAGATATCTTCATCTGTAAGAGTATTTTTGTCTGAGGATGCATCACCTTGCATTTTAACAAATCTTGCGGCATTCCATAATTTATTACAAAAGTTTCTGTATCCCTCAACTCTTTTAAGGTTAAAGTTTATATCTCTTCCGTGACTCGCGAGGGAAGCAAAAGTAAATCTTAATGCATCAGTTCCATAGGAATCTATACCATTAGGATATTCTTTTTTTGTATTCTTTCTAATTTTTTCAGCCATTTCTGGCTGCATTAGATTAGAGGCTCTTTTATCTATTAAATTTTCTAATTCAATTCCATCTATTAAATCTATAGGGTCAATTATATTACCCTTAGATTTTGACATTTTATTTCCTGACGAATCTTTTACCAGGCCATGAACATAGATCTCTTTAAATGGTATTTCCCCAACAAATTTTTTCCCCATCATAATCATTCTTGCTACCCAAAAAAATATAATATCAAAACCCGTGATTAGTACACTGGTTGGGTAAAAAGTTTTTACTCTCTCTGTCTCGTTAGGCCATCCTAGGGTTGAAAATGGCCACAAAGATGATGAGAACCATGTATCAAGAACATCCTCGTCTTGATTTAGAATTACGCTATCTTTTATATCATATTTTTTTCTAACATCATTTTCATCTTTACCAACATAGATATTTTTATCTTCATCATACCAAGCGGGAATTCTATGGCCCCACCATAATTGCCTACTAATACACCAATCTTGAATATTATTCATCCAATCAAAATAAGTTTTTTCCCAATTCTCTGGTACAAATTTTATTTCTTTTTCTTTGACACATCTGATAGCTTCTTCTGCCAAGGGCTTAATTTTCACGTACCATTGGTCTGTCATCATAGGTTCGATAATAGAGTGACTTCTATCACCTCTTGGTATTACCATTTTATGGTCGGAGGTTTTTACAAGTACTCCAGAATCTTTTAATTCTGCTAGAACTTTTTTCCTTGCTGCGAATCTATCAAGATTATTATATTCCTTGATATCACATTTTATTCGCGCTGATGTATCGAAAATATTAATTATTTCTAAATTATGTTTTTTTGCTAATTCATAATCATTGAAATCATGTGCTGGAGTAATTTTTAGACATCCCGTTCCAAAATCCATATCAACATATTCATCGGCTATTATTGGCACAGCTCTCCCCGTTATAGGTACAATAACTTTTTTACCTATGTAGGATAAATATTTTTTATCATTGGGATTTACGGCAACAGCTGTGTCACCTAGGAGAGTTTCTGGTCTTGTGGTTGCTATTTCTACAAAATCGTTAGATTCATCATCTAGAAAATATTTTATTTGCCATATTTTACCATTTTCTTCTGATGATACGACCTCAAGATCAGAAAGGGCGGTTTGAAGTACAGGGTCCCAATTAACTAGTCTTTTTCCTTTATAAATTAAACCTTCTTCATAAAGATCAATAAATACTTTATTTACAGCTATCGACAACCCTTCGTCTAAGGTAAATCTTTCGCTTTCCCAATCTAGTGAGGCTCCCATTCTTCTTAGCTGTTTAGTTATTATGTTGCCAGATTCGCTTTTCCAGTCCCAAACTTGATCAATAAATTTTTCCCTACCTAGATCAGTTCTTGATATGCCTTGGGCTATTAATTTTCTTTCCACAACCATTTGGGTTGCAATCCCTGCGTGATCAGTTCCAGCTTGCCATAAAGTTTTATTTCCAAGCATTCTATGATATCTACATAAAATATCCATAAGTGTAACTTGGAATGCATGACCCATGTGAAGGGTCCCTGTGACATTTGGAGGAGGGATCATTATGCAGTAAGCATCACCATCTCCTGATGGGGAAAATGCTTTTTTTTCCTCCCATTCTTTATACCATTTCTCTTCTATCTCAGATGGATTATACTTATTATCAATCATATGAAAATAATGTAATTAGTGTAATAAATACTAAAGTTATTTTCATTATAAGGATTTTGCCTTTTCTAAAATAAAGTGGGTTAGTAAAGAAACAGGTCGTCCTGTTCCGCCTTTATTCGCGCCTTCATTCCAAGCTGTTCCTGCTATATCCAGGTGCGCCCAACTATAATCTTCTGTAAATCTTGATAGAAAGCAAGCTGCCGTGCTTGTGCCAGCATATCGTTTACCAATATTAGCAATATCTGCAAAATTACTATCTAGTTCAGACTGAAATTCTTCGAACATTGGTAGCTCCCAAATATAATCATGACTTACACTAGAGCTATCTTTTAGCATCTGCGTTAGCTTCTCATCATTTGAAAGAATACCACTAGCAACTTTTCCTAAAGCAACGAGCACTGCGCCTGTTAGAGTAGCAATATCAATAACGTGCTTTGGTTTAAATCTGGCCGCATATGTTAATGCATCACATAAAACCAATCTTCCTTCTGCGTCAGTGTTAAGTATTTCAACAGTTTGCCCTGACATAGTTGTAACAACATCACCAGGATTAGTCGCAGTACCACTAGGCATATTTTCTGCTGAAGCAATTACACCAACTACATTGATTTTTAAATTTAATTCGCTAATAGATTGCATCGTACCTAAGACACTAGCTGCACCACACATATCATATTTCATTTCATCCATGCCGTTACTCGGTTTTATTGATATACCGCCTGTATCAAAAGTTATACCTTTTCCAACCAGCACTATTGGTTGTTCATTTTTACCAGCACCATTATACTTTATAGTTATAAGTTTAGATGGTTCTTCACTACCATTTCCGACTGAAAGTAAGCAATGCATTCCCATGGCCTTCATTTGTTTTTCATTATGAATTTGCGTATTTAATTTTTTATTTGTTTTACTCAAATTTGTTGCTGTTTTAGCCAGGTAAGTTGGAGTGCAAACATTACTGGGAAGGTCGCCAAGTTTCTTTGCAAGCTTAATACCATTAGCTATCGCTTGCCCTTGCTCAAAATATTTTTTAAGATTATTTTTTGATGTTTTTTTGATAGAGGTAGACACAAATATAAGTTTGTTAATTTTGTAGCTAACTTTATTTTTTGTTTTATTTTTTGTCTCATCATAATGGTAATCTATACCGTTCATATGAATAGATATATTTCTAATAGCCCAATCAATTTTAATTCCACCACTCATTACCGTGTTGAGAGCTACATATATATTTTTAAGGCTCTCTTTCTTGCAAAGCTTACTTAAAGAAGAGGCAACTTTTAAGAAGCTTTTCTCAGAATACTTATCTTTATCACCTAACCCAACAAGATAAATTTTTTCTAATTTTTTATCTGTTGCATCATATATGCATAAAGACTCGTTAATTTTTCCTTCAAAAGAAGATTTTTTAATAGTGTCCGTAATTTTTGCAATATCTGATTTCCCAACGAGCCCTGTTAATGCCTTTGTGCTTTTGTCAGAAAATACTCCAAATATAGCTGACCCTTTGATGGAGTTTGATGTTATATTATCAGTTAAATGGTATTGCATGATTTCTATAGCCCCTTTGTAATTATCGATTATGAAAAATAACTCTAAATATACCAAAATAAAAGAACAATGGTTGGATATTTACAATTCTTGTAAAACAAAATTATATCAATTTAATAGAAAAATTATATCTATTATTTTTAACAGTCAAAATAATCAGACAATCTTACCCTTAAGAGCACTTAAGAGGCTCTCAGTTAAATTAACAATTATAGACAAGTATATACTTAAGAGCTTTGTTTATTCTTTTTTAGCCGTAGTTTCTGTATTGCTGCTAGTAATAGTAGGAAGATTATTTGTAAAACTCCTAGAATATGTTGTAGATGGTAAGTTTGAAATCGAAATGGTATTTTCATTACTGTTACTAAGCTCTGCTAAATCATTAATATTATTACTCCCATTTGCCATTATGATTGGGTTATTGATCTCATTGTCGAAATTATATAGAGATAGTGAAATATATGCTTTAAAGGCTTCAGGAAATTATAAAACTATTTTTACAAAAATATTTTATTTGATAGCCACCCCATCTTTCTTAATAATATTCTTATTAAACATATTTGCATCACCATTCTTGATAACAGAAATTCAAAAAAAGAAAATTGAAGCCGCGTCTACCTCAGAGATTGGACTTACAAATCCAGGTAAATTTATACAGATGAAAGATAAAAATTGGATAATTTTTGTAGAGGCCGTGGAGAATAATATTTCAAAAAGAATATTTATTAAAAGCGCAGAAAATAACAAAATTTCTATAGAAACAGCTGAAGAGGGGTCTGAATATATTGAACTAGGAACCCGAAGCTTAGTTTTAAAAAATGGACAGAGATATACTGGCACACCAGGAACAGGAAATTTTCAGGTTATGAAATATGATCAACACGAAATTAAACTACTTAATATATCTCCTGATTTCTCATTGAACTATAGAATGAAGAGTATATTTGACCTTATATTTGACAAAAACAAAGCCTTGTCTAGCGCTGAAATTCAATGGAGGTTATTTGCTCCAATATCTGTGATTATTCTAATATTATTTGCTTTTATTTTTGGAGACGTTCCTCCTAGAAAGAATAAATATTCCAATTTACTGTTAGGCATCATAGTGTATTTTGTTTACTCTAATCTAGTGATTATTTCTGTAAATCAAATTCAAAAAGAATCTCTTTTATTTCTATTTATTGGTACTTGGTGGGTTCATATTTTAGCAGCCTTAACATGCTATATTTTATACACAGTTAGAAAAAATCAATTGAATAACTATAAAGATTTATTTGTCTTTATAAGAACTTTAGCCAAGAAATTAAAATTATGAAAATTTTAGATAAATATATTGCGAAGGAGATCTTATCGGCGATATTTTCTGTATTAGGGGTGCTCGTTATTGTTGTTGGCCTGTTAGATTTGGTTGATGAGATTAAAAAAGTAAATAATGATTACTCGATATCACATGCATTTCTGTATGTTTTATTAAACACACCGCAAAATATTTACGAAGTATTCCCAATAGCAACTCTAATGGGTAGCTTGATAGGCTTAAGTAAGTTATCTAGTACAAGCGAGCTAAATGCTGCAAAAGCTTCTGGGCTATCATTTTCTCAAATTATTATAATTACATTGAAAACTGGCTTATTAATTGTAGTTTTAACATTTCTAATTGGTGAGTTTATAGCCCCTAAAGGACAACAGCTTGCAAATAATATCAAAAATTTAAGTGAATCCACCAGATTAAGTATGAAGAATACAGACGGTATCTGGATAAAGAGCAGCAATAACTTTATACATATTGCTAAAGTTTATCCAAATAAAATAGTTCAAGAAATTTCTTTATATCGTTTTAACGAAAAACAACAAATGATAGAATCTGTTTATGCCGCAGAAGGATATTATAATGGAGAACAATGGGTTATGAAAAACATCACTTCTACAAACTTCGTTAATAAAAATATTACAATTACTAATAAAGAGACTGCTACATTCCCTGAGTTCATAGATTTAGATTTATTTGATATTATGATTATAAAACCAGAGCAAATGAGGCTTATGCAGATAAATCGATATATTAAATATTTAAAAAACAACTCAATGGAGTCAAGAAATTATGAGCTTGCATTTTGGTCGAAATTTTCAATACCGCTTTCATGTTTAATAATGTTTTTATTAACAACACCATTTGTGCATTCTAATATACGCTCAGCAAGTTATGGGCAAAGAATATTTATTGGAATTTTAACAGGGGTTGCATTATTTTTATTTAATCAAACTATAAATAAATTATCTATCATAATAGGTATTCCAGCCTTAGTAGGTTCATTCTTGCCGCTACTAATTTTACTGTTTTTGAGTTTATTTATTATCAATAAATTTTATGGCTCTAAAGCTTTATTAAATATGTTTTTGAAATAATATCATGCATACATTTTTTATCTTTACGAAGAATAGATATTAAAAATCCTAATCCAAAAATTGCAAAAGAAATTATTGCCATATTGAATCTAATGATTGCTTTTTTATAAGAAATTCCATTTCCTTTGTCATCAACAATAGTTATGCCCCAAGATCGCATTCCTAGTGTTGCTCTGTTATTTACCCAAAACCATACAAAGAAGAATTGTATAATAAAATAGAAATAAACCTGCATAATTATTTTTAAAGTAAAATGTTCTTGTATATTAAAACTATAAAAAGGCATGGACATTATAGTTAGCAAAGCAAAAATTAAAAATGAGTCGTATAATATTGCCAGTATTCTTCGCCAAATAGATAAATATTTCATAGATTACGCTCTCGTTGTAATAGATTTATAATTACTCTATTATATTGTTAGATCATGAAAAATACACTACACAATGATTATTTAGAAAACTTTCTTGATAATATATGGGCTGAACAGGGTCTTTCTAAAAATACCTTGGTATCTTATGAGCATGATATTAAAAGCTTCCTGATTTTTTTAGAAGATTCTAAAATTCAATTATTAGAAGCTAGTTATGCCGATATCAACTCTTATATTTCTTTAAGATTTGAGAATGGAATCTCCTCAAGAAGTAATATGAGGTTAATCTCCTCTTTGAAAAAATTTTTTTTATACTTAGCATCTCATAACTTAATCAAGATAAATCCTGCAGAAAATCTTGAGAGTCCACGGAAAGTTAAATCTTTACCACATACAATTGATGTTGAGAGTGTTGATAAGCTTCTTAATGCTCCTGACTTAAAAACAAGATTAGGAGCTAGAGATAAAGCAATGTTAGAGATACTTTATGCTTGCGGTCTTAGGGTTTCTGAGCTTGTTACTCTGAATTTTTCACAAGTTGTTACAGAAAGTAACTTTTTAAGAGTTATGGGAAAGGGTAAAAAGGAAAGAATCATACCTATTAATGATTACGCATTATCTTTCTTGAAAATTTATATAGAAGACTTTAGGTCTGAATTTGTTAAAGATAAGAAGACAGATGCGTTATTTTTGAGTAATAGAGGCCAAGCAATGACAAGGCATTCTTTCTGGCATATAATTAAAAAATATGCAGTGCAGGTGGAAATTAGCGATCATTTATCTCCGCATACATTAAGGCATGCTTTCGCCACGCATATGATTAATAATGGTGCTGATTTAAGAGTTGTGCAGTTATTGCTAGGCCACAGTGATCTAGCGACTACGCAGTTATATACACATATCGCAAAAAATGAGTTAAAGGAGTTACATTGCAAAAATCATCCAAGAGCATAATTATAAACACAGCTTTTATTCTAGTTATTTTATTTTCAGGTTCGTATAGTACGTATGCAGGTGAGAAAAAAGATCCTAATATAAAGTTTTTAAAGGATAAATTAAAAGATATTATCCCAAGTTACAAGTTTGATAAAATAAAAAAATCTCCTTTGAAGAATATATATGAAATTGTCTACGGGGGAGAAATTATCTATATAACAAGCGATGCAAAGTTTGTATTTGAGAGTGGCAATTTACAAAAAATCGTGAAAGGCAAAGATTCCTATTATTTTGAAAATCTCACAGAGTCGTCAGCTTCAGAAGGAAGAAAGAATTTATTGGACGACCTTCCTGACTCCAAGCTTTTTGTTTATGGCGATAGTAAAGATTACATCATTAATGTTGTGACCGATATAGACTGCCCTTATTGTAGAAAATTTCATGATGATATTGCAACCTATGTAAAAAATGGTGTAAAAGTTAGGTATCTAGTGTTTGCGATAAAAACTAGCGCTAAAAGAAAGATAATTTCTGCTTGGTGCGCAAATAATAAAAACAAAGCTTTTACATTATTAAAAAAAGAAAAAATCATTGAAAAATTAAATTGTGACAATCCAATAAATGAACATCAAGACATAATAAGTAGTATTGGTGTTAGCTCGACACCATCAATATTTTTACCTAATGGAGAACTTATACAGGGCTATATGAGCCCAGAAGAGGTTATTCAGAAATTAAAGAATTAGAAAACCAACTTCCATCACTTTTTTTATCTTGACAGCCATTTACTATTAATGATCTTTTAGCTCTTGTGCACGCAACATAAAGTAAATTCTCTTCTTCTAAATCTTCTTTTATTTTACAAGAATCAAAAATACTACTCACATTTTTATTGTATTTACAAATTCCTGGGACATATAAAAACATATCCTTGCAGGAAAAATCAGAATTAAATTTTTGATATATTTTTAATTTATTACCTCTATTATTTTTTCTATAAGTTTGCGCAAGGAAAACAACATTAGACTCCAATCCTTTCGCGGAATGTATAGTCATTATCCTAACGGAATTACTAGAAGCATACTCAAAAAATTCTGGGTTATCTCTTACTTGCTCGATATGATGAAGAAACTGAAATGGCGTAACATACCTCCCATTATTAATTTTTAAACTTAAATTAAGGAAATTAAAAAAATTATTTTTCACTTCATTATTCTTTAAATCATTACTTGTTCTGTATAAATCAATTATATTAAGGTCATAATATATTTTATCTAGTAAATCATGCATTGGCACTTTGCCAATTAGTTTTCTCCAGGAATCAACATATTTATTATTTTTACTTTTAAAAATAAAACTTTCAAGTTCGGCAAATTTTTCAATGTTGCATGAAACAATTTGATCTAAGGTATAATTAAAAATAGGAGATATTAGGAGAGTGAATAATTCGTAATTATTATCTTCACCTAGAATTAAATATTTTAAAAGATTATTTAAATCTAAAATTTCACGATTATTTAATAAAGATATTTTTTTATCAGCTATAACTGGTATAGAATTTTTTATTAATTCTTCTTCTAGGAATTTTATATGAGTTCTATTCCTTGTAAGAATCAAAATATCTTTAAATGATGTATTTTTATCCTGCATTATATTCAGAATTTTTTCTGATATAAGAATTGCCTCGGATTCATAAATATTTTCACATGGATAATTAATATTATTAATCTCGACAAATCCTCTATTTTTTATTTTTGTAAAAAATTTCTCTTCTCTATTTGTAAAAACAGAATTTACATATTGAACAATCTCTTTAGATGATCTTCTTGACTCATTTAAAAACAAATCTTTTGCGTTAAAATTTCTTTTAGTATATTCACTACATTGTTTAAAAAGTTTAGGTTCAGAGCCTCTAAAGCCATATATTGATTGGTATATATCACCAACAATAGTCACACTATTTGTGACGGACAAATTATTCATTGCGTCTAAAATCATCTCTATAATTTTCCACTGCATATAATTGGTATCTTGAAATTCGTCAATTAGAATGTGATTTATAGAGTTAGCAATTTTATAAAAAACCCAGTCGTCCTTATTCATATCAGATAATTTTTTGTAGCATAACCATGTTATATCTTCATAATCATACAAATTATTTCTTTTTAGATTATCTTGGTACTCTTGAAAAAATACTTCGGCCAATACTTTCCAAGAATTTTGTATTTCGTAATATATCTTTTCCTCATATTTATTAATCTCATCAATAAATATATCCTCATTAATGCCATTTTTTTTTAAATAATTTATGACTGCAGCCCTAGGTTTTTTATCATTTGTTAAAAAAAAATTTTGTATTTTTAATACTTTCTTCTCTATAGTTATATCTTTTGAACATAAACATTCAGATAAATCATTATATTTACCACTAACTTTATTATTTTTAATAATATTACTTATCGTAGTTACGTATTCATCTCTATCTTTAGATAGTCTTTGATTTATGTCACTACCTTTATCTTTTAATATCAGATGTTCCCTTATCTCCAAATAATAAGATTTATTATTTATTATGCTTCGTATGGATTCTTTGGTGTTGTGAAGCCCAATATTATTTATTAAAAAATTAATATTTTTATGGACTTGTGAGTTATCTTTTAGATACTGATCGCTAAATATCTTACTTATTATATTTTTCGATATTAAATCTCGGTAAGAGTTTGTTTTAATATCCTTATTAATGTCTTTATCTAAATGAAGTAATGAAAGTATTTCTACAAAGAAAGCATCAAATGTTGAGATCCTTATATCTTTTGTCCCTAGCTGTATG
>Ga0308004_10001275_pt1 | contig 11167 bp, 8 predicted proteins | sample Neamet38_FD_203156 | JGI IMG/M metagenome (GOLD analysis project Ga0308004, IMG submission 203156) | Marine microbial communities from water near the shore, Antarctic Ocean - #38 | ecosystem: Environmental > Aquatic > Marine > Unclassified | place: Southern Ocean | collected 2014-06-06 | reverse complement strand
ATTGATAAATTTCTTTAGCATCTTTATTCTCTATATAAAGTTCAAATCCTAATTCACCTACATAAGATAATCTTTGTGCCCAAACTTTTTTTGAACCAAGAGTTACAAATTTTCCATAACCAAATTTAAATGTTTCATTGTTAAAATCATCATTTGAAATTTTGGAAATTAAATTTCTACTTTGGGGTCCAAAAACTCCTAAACAAATAAGATCATCTGTAATATCTTTAAACTCTAAATTAGTTGACAAATATTTTGTGATATGCGCTTTATCATGAGTTCTTGTTGCAGCTGAACTTATTATTCTAAAATGATTTTTATCAATACAAATAACTGTTAAGTCTGTTTCAATTCCTCCTGCCTCATTCAGCATCTGTGTATAAGTTGATCTACCTATTTCATTTTTAATGTTAGCTGTACATATTTTCTGTAATTCACTATGTGCTTGCTCACCTTTTATTTCATATTTTGAAAAGGGAGAGAGTTCGTACAAACCAACATTAGTAATTGTATTTTTTGTTTCAAATTCAACTGATGGATACCAATTCTGATAATCAAAGCTGTATTTATATTCTGCTTTTTCATTATTTCTTGCATACCACATAGGTCTTTCGTATTCACCCGATACACCAAAACATGCACCCTCTTTTTTTAATTCTTCATGATACGGTAAAAGTCTTTGATTTCTTGAAGTGTTGTGTTGCTTGTAAGGCCAGTGCATTCCATATAGGTCACCAAGAGTTTCGGTTACCCTTTCCATAATAAATTTTTTAGATGAATGAAATTTTTGAAATCTTTTAATGTCAAGTGAAAATAAATCTTCATTCATATACCCATTGATCATCCATTCAGCAGTAACTCTACCCGCTCCTCCTGAACTTGCAATCCCAATACTATTAAATCCACAACATGTAAAAAGATTATCAACTTCGGGAGTTTCCCCTAAAAGATATTGTGTATCTGGTGTAAAAGATTCAGGTCCTGAAAAAAATTTTCTAATTCCAGCAGTTTCTAACATGGGTAATCTTTGAAATGATTTTTCCAAATATGGTTCAAAGTGATCAAAATCATCAGGAAACTCTCCAAAAGAAAAGTCTTCTGGAACTAATCCTTTATCTTTAAAAGCAGGTTTTGCATTAGGTTCAAATATTCCAACCAACATTTTCCCGGCATCTTCTTTTAAATAAAGACAGGAATTATAGTCTCTTAAAACTGGTAAGTTTTTGGGTAATTTATCTAATGGTTCTGTGATTATGTAAAAGTGTTCATTTGGATATAATGGAATACTTACACCAATATCTTCTCCAATTTGTCTTGACCACATCCCAGTTGCAATTACAACGTATTCACAGTCAATTTTTCCAAATTTAGTTTGAACACCAACAATTTTCTTATCTTTAATTAATATTTTTTCAACAGGAGTTTTTTCAAATATCCGGGCCCCTTCTATCTTTGCAGCTTTAGCTAAAACGTTGGTAATCCCTATAGGATCTGCCTGTCCATCTTCTGGCATATAAACTCCACCCAAAATATCATCATCATTTATAACAGGATAGAGTTCTTTTATTCTTTGTTTGTTAACACTCTCAACATTAACATCAAATAATTGTGCTGCAGTTGCTTGTCTTAAGAGTTCTTGTAATCTTTCAGGTGTGGTAGCAACTGTGATTGCTCCATTTTGTTTTAATCCAGTTGATAATCCAGTTTTTATTTCTAATTCTTTATAAAGATTTAAAGAATACTTTCTAAGACGGGTAATTATAGCCGATGCTCCTAATTGACCAACAAGACCTGCTGCATGCCAAGTAGTTCCTGAAGTTAGTTGATCTCGTTCTAATAATACGGTGTCTTTCCAACCATATTTTGCAAGATGATAAGCAACCGAACATCCTGCAACACCCCCTCCTATAACAACTACTTTAGAACTTTTTGGAAGGGTACTTTCCATAAAATATTATTGATACTTGTAAAAAGTATTTAAATAAAGAATTAATACTTTTAATTAAAATTTCTTTGAAAAAATAGCTTTAACTTTCTCATCTAAGGTAATCATATTATCTTTTTTAACATTTTTATGATCAACAATATTTATTTTTGGTTTAATTCCATTTTCAAAAACATTTGTTAATACATTTGAATTATTAATTTCATCATTAACAGAGTTAATTTTAGAAATTAAATTACTTCTCTGGTTTTCATATATTTCTATTTCACTTTTTAGAATTTCAAATTTCTTTTTAGTTTCTACTAATTCACTACCAAGTCTTAAATTTTCTTCTTGGTAAAAATCAATTTTTGTATTTGAATTATGTCCATTTATTGCTGGTTGTATATTACCAGAATTATGTCCAATTTTTTCAGTTTGTATATTATCTGAATTTGATTTAATTATTTTGAAATTATTATCAGTATTGTTTTTTAGATGATCAACTTCTTTTTGCAATTTTAAACTTAAATCAAAATTTTTTTTTAAAATATTTTCTTGGTTATCTAATTTTTTCTCCAAAGATTCAAATTTAACTAAAAGTTTATTATTTTCATATAATTTTTTTATAATCAATTTATAAATTTTAATTATTAAATTTTTGATTTTCATTGAAGAAGATATAAAAAAATTTTGCAATTTATTGAGGTATTTATTAATCATAATTCCTATAATATCATGCTCGCAAGTAAAATATTCTGGCTTATTATAAAATTTGTTCTTAAAATTATCAATTTTATATTTTAAATTATCTGATTGTAAGATTGAATTTTTTGCAGTTTTATTACTTTTCATAATACAACTTACAGTTTTAATGTAATCAATCTCTTTGTCTATACTAAATAAACTAACAATAGAATCAATTTTGATTGTAAATACTATTTTTAAAAAACTTTTAGACTTTTTTTCAAATCACTAAGTTTTTTTGTTATAATTATAATCACTATACTCATCATAATAACCATAATAACCATAACCACCACCTTTAGTGTCAACATCATTTAGAACAATTCCATCAATTTTAGCACCTACGTTCTTAATTTTTTTTACTGAAGACATTAAAGAACCAGTTTTTGTTTTTTCTGATCTTATTATGAAAAAATTATGATCCACAGCTTGTACAAGTAATAATGTATCTGAGACTGGTTGAACTGGTGGTGAGTCTATTATTACGAAATCATATTCAATTTTTAACGTATCAAAAAATTTTTTTAATTGATCTTTAGTAACTACATCAGACAAATCAACTTTTACCTCTCCCGCTGTAATTATATTTAAACGTGTTCCGGGTATTTCATGAATTACTTCTTGAAATTCAGCATTTCCAGAAATGATTTCACTTAATCCAAATTTTTTATCTTGAAAACCTATAAATCTAGTTAGTACAGTTGGACGCCTTAAATCTCCTTCAATAAATAATACTTTATTTGCTTTTTCAAGTGATAGAGCTAGATTAAAAGCAAAAGTAGTTTTTCCTTCAGTTGGGTTAGATGAGGTGACTAAAAAACTTTTATGTTTACTAAATTTAGATTCTAATACAGTTCGGGCAGATCTAATTGATTCTGCAAAATGAGATTCATTATCTGAAGAAAACTTTTGCAAAATATCAATACTGTTTGCAGTTGTAATTACACGGGGTAAAACTCCTAATTGTAAAATATTTAGAGAGTCTATGACTTCTGTATTTTTTAAGGCTATTAAATTAATTTCCTTAAAAATAATTAAAACATAAGCTGCTACAAATGATAAAAAAAAGAAAATTATAAAGACAGTTTTAGGTTGTGGATAAAAATGACTTCCAGGTAAGCTTGGGACTTCAATTATTTTTAATTTTGATACTTGAAGATTTTGGGCTTCATTTGTCTCTTTAACTCTTTGAAGAAAAGATTCATATAATTTCTGACTACTTTCTAGCTCTCGAGTAAATTTTAACATTCCAGATTCTTTTTCTTCAATAGTTCGAAGTTCTTCTGTAACTTTTTGCATTTCTTTTTCAGAAAGTTTTAAAAAATTGTTCAGATTACTTAATTCAAATGCTTTTTGCTCTATACTTTTATCTAAAATATTTTTTAATTGAATCTGTAAATTTTTTTTTTGGTTTTTAGCCTGTATAATCTTTGGATGTTTATCTGTATATATTAATGATAAAGATTGAATATTGCTTTCTGTAGCGTTTAAAATATCCTTAATGTCTGAAATATCTTTTCTTGATTTTAAATCTTTAATCGCAAGCAATGCATCTACATCTCCATTTGCTACTTTAATGGATAAAAGATCATTTTGATAATTTTGATATTGCTCTTTAGCTGTAATTATTCTCCCAGATATTAACTTTATTTCATTTATTTTTAACTGTTTTACGTTTCCAGTATCTACTAATTCATTGTCTTTCTTATATTTTGATAGTTTTTTTTGAGCAATGTCCATTTGTTTAACAAGTATGGCTAAACGGTCCGAAATTTTTTCATTTGCATAACTAGTAATCTGAATTTTACTATCAATTTCATATTTTTGATAAGAGTCTATTATTTGTTCTAAAGCTAATTTCGCTACCCTAGGATTTGTAGATTCAAAAGTTAGAACAAAAACATCGCTCTTGAACATGTTATTTATTCTAAGATTACTTGATATTACACTCTTTAGAGACCTAATATCAAAATTCTTTTTTCTTTTAAATATTTTTTGGATAAAATTATAATTATCTTCTAAATAAAGTTTTTCAAATTGCTGATAATTTTTTTTTTTACTTATAATGTATTCTAAAACTTGATCACTTTTAAATAAAGCTATCTGATTGTTGATTGTGTTACTTGAATTAATAATGCTTGAGTACTCTTGAATATTAACAATATTATTATCATCTCTTTCAATTACTATTTTGGCTTGACTTTTATATCTTTTATCTAAATTTAATGTAAAAAGTAAAGCAATTGATGAAGTTAATGAAGCAAAAAAGATTAAATAAATTAGATACTTTTTTGCTATCGACAATAAATATACAATGTCTAAATCTATATAACTAAATATTGTAAAGGAAGATTTCTTATCAATCATTAGTTAAATGTTTATTTCTTTTTATGATAAATTTCAATAAGTGCAATAATTAAGAGAATTAACATTGTAGATACGTTAATTATATGTAAATTCCTTTAAAAGTTAACTAAGATCAAGATTACAATATGTACTTAGATATGTTTATTTTAAAAAAAAAAATTTCTCTATGTTTTTTGATTTTATTTTTATTTAATAGTTGTTCGACAATAATCCCTGGAATCAATGAAGATCCCAAAAAAAAAAATTATAACAGCAAATTACAAGCAAATGAATACTCTATTGAAGATGTAAAAGTTAATATAATAAAAATTAATGATTTGTCTAATAGTGAGATAAAAAAATTAAATAATAGTAATGTTAAAGACCTAGATAACAAAATTAATACTTATTCAGAAATATATGATTATAGGTATGAGTATATTTTGGGGTCATCTGATGTTATAAAAATAAATTTAACTGATACTGATGACATAGATGGTGTTTATGAAATAGATCAAAATGGAATGATTGATTTTCCATTTATTGGTAGAATTAAATTAGATAGTTTAACTGTAAATGAAGCTCAAAATATATTGCTAAGTATTATTAAAAATTTTTATAAAAATCCAGATCTTCAAATTAACATTGAAGAGTATAATAGCAGTAAAGTTTATCTTATAGGTGCCGTACAAAATCAAGTAACAATAGCGTTAGATCAAAAACCAATTACGTTAATAGAAGCAGCTATTCAAGCAAACTTTAACCCAACGGGTGAAGATAAACTTTATGGGACTAGTGGACTTCTAAGAAGAGATGGTGAAGTTTATAAAATTAATTTAGTTAACACCTTTAAAAGTAAAGATGAAAGAGAAAACTTTTATCTTAAAAAAAATGATGTTATTTTTATAGATAAAAATTCTAATTCAATTCAAGTATTTGGTGAAGTATTAGCGCCTGGCACTTATTTTCCAGATATGAATTATTCTTTAACAGAGATTATATCTACAAGTAGAATAAATCAACTTACAGCAAATGCAAAAAAAATTTACGTAATAAGAGAGAAATATAACTCATTTTTAGAAGTTGATGTTTTTCAGCTTGATATAAGAAATCCAATAAATTTAATTGCTGGTAAAAAATTTAAAATTCAAACAGGAGATATAATTTTTGTGCCTCCAGCAGAAATAACCAAATGGAATAGAACAATAAGTTTATTGTTGCCACAAACAAACTTATTTAAATCCTACAATCCAATTATTAATAATGGATTGAGCACCTATAAAGAGCCTTAAGACAGTTTAATAAATCTTTGATTTAAAATGAAAAAGACAATAAATAAAAATTGTATTATCGGTATATGCAATGAAAAATCAAAAAATAAGATGATCAATAAATAAAACAATAGTAAAAAACTTATTAAATTATAGTTTTTGGATTTGAAAAATATTTTTGAAAAAGAAAATACTAATAAAATAAACCCAATTAATCCAAATTCTCCTATAAATTGTATTAAATCAGAATGTGCATGATTAGCGTAAGCACTCTCAAGATTTGGAAATTTTATTTGAAACAATATTTCAAAACTACCAGGCCCATAACCAAAAAATAAATATTTATATGCTTGGTAAAAAGAAAATTTAATTATCTGAAGTCTGGATATATTGATATCAGTATTTGTAATTTCTGAAAATTCATTTATTAAGAAACTATACCTGTCAATAATACGAGTTGATCCAAAATAAATTCCTAATATAAAAATATCAAATATAATAATTGTATAAATAATATTTTTAAAAATAAGATTTTTTTTTTTTTCAAAGAAAATTATATTTATAAAATAAATTAACATTGTATTTAATAGTAAAAAGTTTCCAATTCTAGAAAATGTTGTTATTAAACCAATAGTAATAAAAATAATAAAAAATCTTACATAAATAGTAATCATAAAATTCTTTTCATAATTTTTTGAATATTTAAGATACTCAATGCTTGATACTAGACAAAAAAGTAAAAAAATTGAAAAAACATTTCTATTAACAAAAAAACTAGATGACACACTTACATCAGTATAATTTTCAAAAGTTAACATATTAGTAATTCCACTTAAATAAAAAAAGGCTCCAATAAAAGCAGCTAAAAATCCAATAATAGATAAGAATAAATAAAATCTATTCTTATGACTTTTTTTATAAAAAATCATTTTTAAAATCAAAATAAAAATTAGCATAGTACAAAAATTTAATAATTGAAAAAACGAATTAGTTGGAGCTAAACTAATTGATGTAAAGTAAAATTCTGGATTTAAAGAAATTAAATAATTATACTTTTCTGGTGAAAAAAATTTTATTAAATCAATAGGTAGAGGTAATATTTGAAATAACAAATAAAATAAAAATAAAATATAGCAATAAACTGACCATTTATTTTGTTTGATAAAATACTTAAAATGTAGATTGTAGTTTTTGTCTTTTAAACAAAAAATAAAAAAAAAACTGACTAACAAAAAATTGAATTGAATTAATAAATTTGAATTTCCACCATTAAAAAACACATAAATTGAAACTAATAAAAAAAAAAAATATTGATGACTTTTATTTTTTGAAAATTGCATCATTAATTGGGTGAAATATTTTTAGGATAAATTATAATTATTTTTTTAATTGTTTTAGGCTTTTTAGGTTGTGTTATCTTTTTAATTATCTCTTTTTCTTTATTATCTTTAATTATATTTTTAACTTTAATTGGGTCTTTTTTAATAATTTCATCTAAAATCTTTATAACCTTAATTTCTTGTGAAATATCTCCTTCGTTTCCAATATCTATAATTAAATTTGTTATAAAATTATTATCATCATCAATGACTATTTTTTTGAATATCTTTATATCTGACTCAGAGCCTATTTCTTTAATTGCATTTTCAATCAATTTTTTAACATTCCCCTCATCAATTACTGTCTGATTAGAAATTATATTCAGTTTATCTTCAAAATTTTCAAATTTAGTTAGATTTTTAACTACTTTTAAAGATAATTTAGAATTACTATCATCTAGGAAATTGCTTAAACTATCTATCATTAGAGTTGATGTTTTATTATCGGTATTAATGATAATACTTGCCACTACAGAACTTAAATCAATCTCATCATTCAATAATCCTTGCTCTTGTTTAGAGGCTACTTCATTCGTTTGAAACATTATATTTTTTTTATTTTCATCATCAAAATCATCAATTTTATTTGGATTTATCTCAGAAATTAAACCTAATACTTTTGCAGATAAAGTTTGTTTATCATTAATTGAATTCTTAATTACCTCTTCAATTATAATATTATTAATTTTCTCATTAGACTCAGAAATCACTTTTGTAATTAAATTAACATCCTCTTGATTTGATGCTGCTTGATCAATTGCTGAAGTTACTAATTTACTAATTTGGTCTTGATTATTTTGAGAAAAAATTTCATATTTTTGAGGATTGTTTTCTGAAAATTCTGAAATCAATTTTAATGATAATTTAGATTCATTATTATTATTTTTTTCAATTGTATTATTAATTATCAATGAGATTGTTTCATCATCAGATTTAAACATAACTTTACTTAAAATAAATGCTGACTTATCAGTTTCATTTGCAACAATGGTTTTAAAAATTTTTTCTTTTATGAAACCTACTCCATTAAAATCTGATGTTGTTAAAAATTTGTTATTTTTATCTGAAAGGTCTTCAATAACACCTTCTAAGAGGTTTTCTTTATTATCAATTATTTTTTCGATAATTTCGCCAGTATTTTTCTCATCTGATTTGTTAATTATATTTGATAGAAATTCTGAATTTTCTTTTTTGGTATTATCAATTATAAATTGAACTTCTTTTTTTTTTTTATTTAAGATCTGATTTTTAAGTTCTTCAACATCACTAATATTTATTAAATCATCATTGTTTAAGTCATCAATTTTACCATTTGCTAATTTTGAAATTAATTGCATTTCTATCTTATCTTCATTTATTGTTGAAGAATTGACAAATGTTTCATTTGCTAGTTTTTCTTCATTTATTTCTCTAGTAGATTTGTCTTTTGAACTCATTTTACCTTTTGAAATTTTATAAATTTGATCTTGGGAAACAATTTTTTCTTTTTTACCACTATTTGTTATTTCAATTAGTCCAGTACTCCCAAAATTATCATCTCCTAATGAGATATTTAATTCGTCTTTTTCATTTAAACCTGCATTTACTCTTGTTCCACGCAATCCAAGTGTTGAAGTTTTCACTGATACCTCCATTTCTCCATTTTTATTTTTAGCAATTGATCCAGATTCTATAATTACATTTCCTTTTAATATTTTTAATCTAAATTGTGGATTAAGTTTTGAATTTTCAAATTCACTCACATTTAAAGATGTGAGTTCTTTCATGATTATTGAGGTATTATCATTAAATTGTAATACTAAAGATGAGTTTTGGGTTACAAAAATTTCTTCATTAGAAAAAATAGGATCAAATATACCTAGGTCTCTCTCATCTAAATTATCTTTTATTGCTATAGCGTCTCCATTAATTTCGGAGACTAGTCCTATTTGATTTTCATCAGCTATTGTAGATAATGAAATTGATACAAGAATTAATACTTTGATTAAAAAACTTAAATAATTTAAAAAATTAGTATTATGTTTTTTCATTATAAAAGTTTAATTAAATATATATTTATTTCATTAATTTTATATAACTTGATTTCTTTATTTGTATTATTTAGCCCTATAAAATCTTTAAAATATAATTTTTGGAAATTAACACCCTACGACTATACTTTTTTACTAAAATTCCCTAATTATTTTGAAAATAAATCACTTTTAAATGAGTTTAATAGAATTGAAATTAGTTCATATCTTGAAAAAAATTATAATAAAAATTTTCTTAATGTTGATTTTTGGAATAAAAAATTATTCATTGATGATTATTCAAAAAACATAAATAATGATTTTGAACAATCTTTCATAAATATTTTTCTTTTAACAAAAAATAATGAAGCAAAAAATTTTGAGTTAAAAAAATATTTTATTTTTAACTATGATTATTTTACTGAAAAGAATAAAAAAATTATAATGGATAACTATTGATTTATTAAAAATTTAATGTTCTGCTCTGAATTTAGAGTGACATGATTTACAGCTACTCCACATGTATTTTCCAAGTGCTACCCTCATATCTTCTGTTTCATCAATAACAGACGTTAGCTCAATCATATTACTTGAAGCTTTTGTCATTAATAAATTAAATTCATCTTTACTTTCCCAAATAGAAGGCAATGCTTCTGTTCCAAATCCTACTTTTGAATTTTCAGGAAAAAGGTCTATTAATCTTTTATAATTATCACTCATTTCAATCGTTAATTTTTTTGCTTCATCTATATCTCCATTAGAAGCAAGACTTTGAACTCTTTTAGCGGTCTTATAATTTTTACTAAAAATAGATTTTCTTTCTTTGATAATCTCTTCTACAGTTTGCTCGGAAAAAGCACTGAAACTATAAAATAATATAAAGATAAAAAATAAAGTATTTTTAATTGGTGTCATAATATGTTTAATTTAATCATGTCTGTATTAAATAATAAACTAAAATATGGCGTGTTCAGCAAATTATTCCATTGGCTAACTGCCGCAGGATTACTAATTCAAATACCACTTGGCTTTTATTTGGTAGATTTAGACTTTGATCAAACTAGAGTTGATATAGAAAATTACCATATATTATTGGGATTAATCGTATTTTATGCAACTCTAATAAGATTAGCTTTTAAATTATTAACTCCAACCCCAGATTTCAAAGATAATGCTTTTCCAGGGCAAAAATTTATAGCAAAGTTAAATCACTTCTTTTTATATTTAGCCTTATTAGCAATAACGATATCAGGAATTTTTAAGAAATTATTTAATGGTGAAAGCTTGGTTATTTTTTTTAAAAAAATTAATTTGCCTTATAATTATGAAATTTCTGAGCAGTTTTATTCAATTCATATATTAGCAAACTACGCTCTAATTGGATTAATAAGTCTTCATATTTTAGCAGTACTGTTTCATAAATTTTTAATAAAAGAAGATATTTTAAAGAGAATTCTTTAAACTTTTGTAAATATTAAACATTTTAGTTTA
>Ga0308004_10001266_pt1 | contig 11199 bp, 9 predicted proteins | sample Neamet38_FD_203156 | JGI IMG/M metagenome (GOLD analysis project Ga0308004, IMG submission 203156) | Marine microbial communities from water near the shore, Antarctic Ocean - #38 | ecosystem: Environmental > Aquatic > Marine > Unclassified | place: Southern Ocean | collected 2014-06-06 | reverse complement strand
CTACTGGATCCTTTGCAACAGCAAATCAATTTTATTCATCACTTATAACTTTAATTATGATTAGTTTATTTATTTTTAATTTCTTTATAGAAAATTTAAACATTAAACTATTAATATTCATTTTATTTACTTTACAAATTTTTATTGAGTCAAAATTTTTATTATTTGCCACAAAAAATTATGGGCTAAAAATGTTTTTCTTTTCATTATTTGGCATACAAGGAGTAAACTTTGCTATCTTACTTGGCTTTAGCTTGTTTATTCTCAATTTAGCTAAACAACTAATAAAAAATTAGAATTTAATTTTTTATTTTTTTAATTAGATTAAATATAATTTTATTATTCTCATTAAAATAAAAATAAAACTTAGTAAATAAAAATAAATTAAATATCTTTTTTTTAAAAAACTCTCTGAATCAACTTGACTTAGTAAAGTAAAAAAAACAATTATTACCATGGGTTCATAATATTTGTGATAAATAGTATTTTGAATATTGGATATAACAAGTAGCGACAGTAAAAAAAAATTATTCCAATTTAAAGAGGCAATGTATACAAAAAATCCAATAAAAAAAAATGCACTTAGAAAAAATAAATAATTATTACCAAACAGAAAGTTGGATATAACAAAAAAAACACCTCCACCTGTGTAACTAGTTTGATAATTAAAATAATAAATCAGACACAAGGTAAAAGAGAATAGTATTATTGACTTATTTATTATAAAATTTATAAAAGATTTATAAAAATTACTCATAATCAATATTGGCAATAAATGAAAAAAAATTATGGAGCTGATTATCATTAACTTATTTGAAAAATTAAAACTTAAACTTAAAGATTCACCATTTAATCCAGGCGTTTTTCCAGCTATTAAAAAATTCACATCCAAGATAAAAATATAATAAAGCATCGGCAATGCAGCCAAAAAATTAAAAAATAACAATGGAATTAATTTAACAAATTTAAACTTTTTTAAAAAAAAAAAGAAAAAATATGGAAAAAAGACAGAAAAATTGGGGCTTATGTATGATGATATTATAAGAGCAACGCAGGTGTACCATGTGTATTTAAAATGACTTTTTTTTTTTAATTTTAAAAAAAAATATATCGTCAAAACAAAAAAAGTTAATCCTGGAAGTCTGCTATCTGGCCAAATTGACAAAGATCTAAATGTGGGAGACAAAAATAATATCAACGATAATGCAATGAGGTAATTATTATTGATATTTTTAAATTTTAATTTTAAGCACATATAAAAAATTACAACTAATGAAATAGATAAATGTAGATGAATCAATCTTACGTGATCAATATCAAATCCTAAATCTAAAAATAGGGACAAGAAAATTACATATACTGGAGAGTGCCTATGACCGTATTGGTCAAAATTTAAAAAAGTGTGAAGGAAATTATCAGAAAAATCCTTTGTTGGCTCTAGATTGCTATTAATCCAGTCTCCATAAGATCCATAATTTAAATTTTCATTATATAAAAATCCAATAATTAGGCTTATGTAAAGTATAAAAAAACAAACAATATTATTTATATTTGAATTTTTAATTTTATTAATTAAATCCATTTCTTTATTCTATTAGTCTTAAAATTTTAAATCTAAATTTTTTACAGTTTATTCAAAACTAATTTTTAGTTACTTGAATTTTTCTATAAATATATCAAGAAATAGCAGCTCATTATTAAAGATTTCTAAGGTTTCAAGAATAGGTACTTTCTTTACTTTTTATTGACTTTACTTGTTAAGCTTTTATTGATTATAAAATTTTTAAAAATCTTATATTTTTTTCCATTAATTTAAAGATTTTTAGTTATATCTTCTGTCATCTTTTTAGCATCAGCAAACAACATCAAAGTATTTTCTTTATAGAACAAATCATTATCAATGCCAGCATAACCAGGTGACAAACTTCTTTTTACAAATAATACAGATTTACACTTTTCAACATCTAAAACTGGCATTCCATAGATTGGGCTTTGTGGGTCATTTTTTGCAGCAGGGTTAGTTACATCATTTGCACCTATTACAAATGCGACATCTGCATTAGCAAAATCATTATTAATTTCCTCTAATTCAAAAACTTCATCATAAGGTACATTGGCTTCAGCTAATAATACATTCATATGTCCAGGCATTCTTCCAGCTACAGGGTGTATTGCATAAGTAACTTTAATATCATTTTTTTTAAGCGTATCTACCATCTCCCGCAGTGCATGTTGTGCTTGAGCTACTGCCATTCCATACCCTGGAACAATTATAACCGATGATGCATTTTTCATTAAAAAGGCTGCATCTTCTGCATTACCACTTTTAATCGGTCTATGTTCTTTATCTCCAGAAGATGCTGATTGTTCTGATGCACCAAATCCTCCTAAAATTACATTAAAAAAAGAACGGTTCATGCCTTTACACATTATGTATGATAAGATTGCACCAGATGAACCTACAAGAGCTCCCGTTATAATTAACGCACTATTTTCTAGAGTAAATCCAATTCCAGCTGCGGCCCATCCAGAGTAAGAATTTAACATAGAAATTACTACTGGCATATCTGCTCCACCGATTGGAATAATTAATAAAAATCCTATCAAGAATGAAACTGCTAATAATATCCAAAAATAATTAGATGACTGAGTCGAGCACAATAAATAAGTTAAAATAATGATTGAAATTAATAATAAAGCATTCAATAAATGTTGGCCTCTAAAAGTTATGGGTGATCCTGACATTATTCCTTGTAATTTTAAAAATGCTATAATTGAACCTGAAAACGTTATGGCTCCAACTGCTGCTCCAATTGACATTTCTATTAAACTTGCAATTTTTATACTTCCTGGAGATCCGAGATTGAAAGCTTCTGGATTAAGGAAAGCTGAGATTGCAACAAGTACAGCTGATAAACCTACTAAACTATGAAATCCTGCTACTAATTCTGGCATAGCTGTCATTGGTATTTTATAAGCTATGAATGCTCCAATTAAACCACCAATTAATAAAAAAATTAATACATAAGCTAGTCCACTAGAAAAACTTCCAATTGACAAAAAGGTAACTGTGATAGCTATCGTCATACCTAAAATTCCAAAAAAATTACCCTGCCTTGATGTCTCAGGTGATGAAAGGCCTCTTAATGCCAATATAAATAGTACACCTGAAATTAAATAAAATATTGCTGATAAATTTGCTGACATAATTATTTATTATTTTTTTTTTTATACATTTGAAGCATTCTTTGTGTCACTAGGAACCCACCAAATATGTTCACAGCAGCCAAAGATATTGCTAATAAACCAAATATGTTTGAGGTTGTAAAAGCGTCATCAGAATTACCAGCTAATCCTGCAATAATAGCTCCAACAATTATTACTGATGAGATGGCATTTGTAACTGACATCAAAGGGGTATGTAAGGATGGGGTAACACTCCAAACAACATAGTATCCAATAAAGATTGATAATATAAATATGCTTAATCTGAATATAAAAGGGTCTATTTCCATAAGTCTATTTTATTAATGTTTTTTCAATTATTTCATCTTCTAAATTAATATCAATTTTTTTATTTTCTTTATCATATAAATTTGAAACAAAATTAAGTACATTTTTTGAATATAAGTTTGATGCTGAAACGGGTAACTTATTCAAAATATTTGTTTCACCCATGATCTTAACACCATCTTTAACCACAACATTATCCACTTCAGTAAAAGCTGCATTACCACCCTGAACAGCTGCTAGATCATAAACAATTGAGCCTGACTTTAAGTTACTTATCATATTCTCTTTAATAATTAGTGGTGCTTTTTTACCTGGAATTAAAGCAGTACATATTACAATATCAATTTTTTTTAAAGTTTCTGCTAACAGTTCTTCTTGTTTTTTTTTAAATTCTTCTGATGCTTCTTTTGCATACCCACCTTCTGTTTCAAGGTTTTCTGACCCTTCTACAGTTAAAAATTTTCCACCTAAACTTTCAACTTGTTCTTTTGATGCAATTCTAACATCTGTTGCAAATACTACTGCCCCCATTCTTTTTGCAGTTGCAATTGCTTGGAGACCAGCAACACCCGCACCAACTACCAATACTTTTGCTGCAGGAATTGTTCCAGCCGCAGTCATCATCATTGGTATAGCTTTCTCAAAATTGGCAAATGATTCTATTACAGCTTTATATCCAGCAAGATTAGCTTGTGAAGAAAGTATATCCATTGATTGAGCCCTAGTTATTCTAGGTAGCATTTCTAAAGAAAAAATATTAATTTTTTTTTTAGCTAAATTTTCTATTATTTCTTTATTGATGTGTGGATTAAAAACTCCAATGAGAATTTGATTCTCTTTTAAGAGTGAAAGATTGTCATCAGATAGCAAACCAAGCTGGACAATTATATCTGCACCACTAAGAACTTCAGCCTCTTTTTTAAAAATTTCAACACCTAACTCTTTATATTCATCATCTTTAAAACCTAGATGTTCACCATATTTTTCCAATAAAACAACCTTAAAACCAAGGGCTATATATTTTTTAGCAATATCAGGAGTGATTGCAATCCTCTTCTCAATTTTTTGATTTTCTAATACTGAAACGATTCTCATAGAAGGACCTTATAATAAGAAAATAGCCATTAAAACTAAAACACTGATAACCGCGACAGTACCCCACAACACGAATTTAGTAAAATTGCTCCAAGTATCTTCATGGTTTTGATTGTCCATAAAAATTACTTCTGTCTGGCTTTAAATTTAGGATTGGTTTTGTTTATTATGTAAACTCTACCTCTTCTTCTTACTAGTTTAGAATTAAGGTCTCTTTTTTTGAGTGATTTTAATGAGCTTTTAATTTTCATAATATATTTTTTTAGCCGGCAATGTCCTACTCTTCCGTGTCTTAAGACAAAGTACCATTGGCGCTGAAGGGCTTGACTTCCGAGTTCGGAATGGGATCGGGTATAACCCCTTCGCAATAATCACCGGCAATGGTGTTATATATAATTAAAAATAATTGTAAACAGTGAAATAATCTATTTTTTATGCCTTTTTTTGAAGTTTTCTATGTAATTTACGAGTTCTGTTTTACCAAAAATTTTATAGACTTTATTAGATAGGTTCATACTAGTTAAAGCAGAAGCATACCTTTCCCCCTTTCTCGTTGGCAAGATTTTTATTTTTGAACCAAACAAATTAGCAACTTCTAAAATTGTATAATTTTTTCTACTTGAAATACTATAGTGCCTACAATTATTTTTTTTCCATGCGAAAAAACAAGCCTTTACAGTATCACCAATATAAGTAAACCTACGTGTCTGTGATCCAGGTTTTACTACGGGCAAAGCCATATTTTGTTGAAAGCAGTTTTCAAATATTCCAATAACTGTAGCCATATCTCCTTTGCCTATTTGTCTTGGTCCATAAACATTATAAAAATATATAATTTCATATTTAAAATTAAACCATTTTTTTAAATTTTCTAATAATTCTAGATTTTTTGCTTTTGTAAATGCATATGGGGATAGGTTTTTATCATTACCATTATTACCAAGTGTTGCAGATGTTGCAGAATAAATTAACTTAATTTGATTAGTCATACAAAAATTAAATACTGCATGTGAGCCTATAGAGTTAGAATTCATACATTCATCCATCTTTATAAAACTTTGATAGATTCTTGCAAATTCTCCAAAGTGAAAAATTGTATGAATTTTTTTTACAGCATTACCTAAAGTTTTGGATATAAGCTTAGTATCAGATTTTATATATCTAACTCTTTTATTATTTATGTGGTTTTTTTTATAACCGGAGGAATAGTTATCTATACTTATTATTTTATATTTTGTTTTTTCTAAAATTAACTCTATTAAATTTGAGCCAACGAAACCTGCACCACCTGTGACAACTACCGTATTTTTCATTGGTTATTTTTATTTTTTAAGGATACCAAAAAACTTTGATAAACTAAATTAAACGCTTTATCTAAAGGAGTTTTAGCGGTCCATCCATATTTTTTTGCAATACTTAAATTTAAAATTTTTCTTTTCATTCCATTTGGCTTGGAAAGATCATATTTAATCTTGAGATCTACTCCTAGTTTTTTCATAATGAATTTTGCATAATTAGCTATTTTTTCTTCTGTACCACTACCTATATTAATAAAATTTTCCTTAATCTTTTTTCCCATAAAAAAAACACAGGCATTCGCAAAATCATCTACATAGAGAAGTTCTCTCATTGCTTGACCGTTTCCCCACAATGTAATTTTATTTATTTTTTTTATTTTTGCGTAATGAATCTTTTTTATTAATGCAGGAAAAAAATGTGAGCTCTTAAGGTCATAATTATCATTTGCACCAAACATGTTTGCAGGCATCAATGCTTTATAATTCAAGTTATATTGATCACTATAAGCTTCACACATTTTAATTCCAGAAATCTTAGCTATAGAATAAGCATCATTTGTACCTTCTAATTTTCCTGTAAGTAAATATTTTTCTTTCATTGGCTGGGGTGCATTTTTTGGATATATGCAGCTAGAACCTAAGAATATTAAGTTTTTAACTCCCGCAAGATAAGATGAGTGTATTAAATTACTTTGTATCATTATGTTTTCATAAATAAACTCTGCTTTAAAATTATTATTAGCTAATATTCCACCTACTTTTGCTGCTGCAATAATAGTAACTTTTGGCTTAATTTTTTTTAGAAATATTTCTACCTTTTTTTGATCTAGTAAATTTAGTTTTTCTTTTGAAGCAATGATTATATTTTTATATCCCTGGTTTATTAATTCCTTGTAAATAGAGGAACCCACCATACCATTATGGCCTGCTAAAAAAATTTTTATATTTTTTTGTAACATTAATTTTCTAATAAACTTAATTCGTACTCAACCATCTCTTTTACTAATGCTTGAATATTAGTTGTTGGTTTCCATTTAAGTTTTTTTCTTGCCTTACTTGGGTCACCCAAAAGTGTATTTACATCTAATGGCCTAAGATATGTTTTATCACATTCTATAATAGATCTATTGTTTTCATTATAAGCTTTTTCTTTTAGTCCTTTACCTTTCCATCTAATTTTAATATCTAATTCTTTTGCAGTTAATGTTATAAATTCTTTTATTGAATATTGTTTTCCTGTTGCAATAATAAAATCATCTGGTTCCTTTTGCTGTAATATTTTCCACATTGCATAACAATAATCTCTGGCATGACCCCAGTCTCTTTTTGCATATAAATTTCCTAAATATAATTTTTTCTGTATTCCCAATTTTATTTTACATAAAGCTACAACTATTTTTTTTGTTACAAACGTTTCACCTCTTCTAGGACTTTCATGATTAAACAAAATACCGTTTGCTGCAAAAATTTTATAAGCTTCTCTATAATTCTTTGTTATCCAGTGTGCATATACTTTTGCTACACCATAAGGGCTCAACGGATAAAAGGGAGTTTTTTCATTTTGAGGAATAGTTTGAACTTTACCAAACATTTCAGATGTTCCTGCTTGATAAAATTTTGTTTTATTTTCTAACTTATGAAACTTAATAGCCTCTAATATCCTAAGAGCTCCTAAAGCATCTGCATTTGCAGTATATTCGGGTACCTCAAAAGAAACAGCTACATGAGATTGGGCTGCTAGATTATAAATTTCGTCTGGTTTAATATCATTTATAATCTTAGATACAGAAGTAGAGTCTGTAATGTCACCGTAATGTAAAAAAAAATTTCTTTTTGTGTCATGCGGATCTTGATAGATATGATCTATTCTTTTTGTGTTAATTGATGAAGATCTTCTTTTAACACCATGAACTTCATAATTCTTGCTAATTAATATTTCAGAAAGATACGACCCATCTTGTCCTGTAACACCAAAAATTAATGCTTTTTTTTTCATAATTTAATTTTTTGTTAATTATAAACTTACATAGTTTCTTAAATTAATAATTGTATTTTTCAACATAGTATCTGTTGATAATTTTTTTTATTTGCAATAATGCAGTTTTTAACCATATTTTGATCGATTATTATATATAAGTTAAGTCTTTAGGATAAAAAATTTAATCAATTTAAAAAATTCTAAATATTACAATTTCTAATTTTATAAGGCTATTTATATAGGAGCTATTCATATTTATTAGTGTGTTCTTTTTTATAATGGATATTATAAAAATAGGTTTCTTAATATTAATTATTTGTTTTAAATAATTCATTTATATACATATATTCAAATGTTTTTCTAAACGGCATTTTTGATTTGTAAATTTGTTTAAAATTATTATTTATCAGCAAACTATGTATATCTGAAAAGTTATAATTTTTTTTTATCATATTGTCATAGTGATGTTCAAAAAAAATAATTTTTATATTTTTAATTTTGTTTTTTAAACCTTTTAATACATTTATCTCATATCCCTCCGTATCAATCTTTAAAAAATCAACATAATCAATCTTTTGATTTAATAAATATTGAGATAACGGAATAATAGTAGTTTCTATGTTGTGGTAAAAGGTGTTTTGTTTTTTTTTATTTATATATCTATGCTTTTTTTTAAAGTAACTTGAATTTTCATTTATATCACTAAACGTAGAAGATGAGCTTTCGTTAAATTGTTTCAAAATAACTTTTTTTTCTGTCTCTCCTAAAGAAATATGTTCTATATGAATATTTGTTTCATTAAACTTTTTAGTCAAGCTCGGTAACCTCTTTTTTAATTCAGCAAAATTAAGTGGGCTTGCTTCAAAAGAATAAATATTTTTTATATTCAAATTTTTTAAAAAAAATTTAATAGATTCACCCTTGTGTCCACCAACATCTAGAAATATATCAATATTGTCTAGTTTACTTTTTTTTAAAAAATTTGATATTCTTTTTTTATAAAAATAATCAAAAAAATTTAAAACTATAATTGTAATATAATTAATCATTATTTGTATACACTACATATTTTCCAAATATTTTTTTTATTTTAAATTTTTTCTTTTTGTCACAATTTTTCTTATCAAGCTTGCATTCATCATATTGGTTAATAAGTACTTTTATTTTTTCTGAAGTCGCAAAATAAGCTGGATCAATTTTATAAAAAGTTGTTTTAAGTGGTTGATAACCATAATTTTTAACTTCATAATTTATTCTATTGGTATTTCTTGATACAAAAACTACTACAGCAATTACCATCAGATATTTAACTCTTTTAATTAAATTTTTTTTTGAAAGGGAAAATTTTTCCAACAATAATGATATTGAAATAAAAAAAATTGAGGCAATCAAGCAATAACCACCATATCTTAAAGTCGGGTGATTATAAAACCATTCAAATAATAAGATAAAAATTAATATTAAAACTAATCGTAATTTTCTTTTTTTAATCTTAATTATTTTTTTAGATCTGAAAGAACAATATATAACTATACACAGTAATGATAATCCCAACAAAAAATCTAAAACTTTGTTAAAAAAATATACATCTATCCAGTTGCCGACCCAATTGAAATATCTAATATATTCTAATGGATTTTCAGCTCTATAATTTGGTGTTGCACCCCCCTTAGACCATAGTTCATACCAACTATTTACTGCTGTTACTTCTTGTAATGGAACTGCCCATATAGGTTGCTGAAAACATGTGAACTGAATAGGGTAAATCATGCACCCAGATGTAATAAAATTATTAAAAATTACTGATGCAAAAATAATAAATACAAAAGCAAAAAAAGAATTATAGAAAATAAATTTTAAACTCTTAATAATATTAAAGTTTCTTAGAAGTTGAAACAATATTGCCAAAAAAAAAATTCCATAGAGTATATAGAATGCTTTAAATGAAATAATTAGTCCAATTAGAATATATATTTTTGAGATTTGATTTGAAATATTAATTTTAAAATTAAATAATAACATGATTTCTATAAACAGTAAAAATATCAAAATTTGAGCTGATCTATCAGTCCCATGTTCTGCTAATCTATAAAAAAAAATATTGATAAAGATAAGTGCTAACAGTGTAAAATATGTAACAAAGTTTATTTGATTATTTTTTATGTTTTTTTTTAACTTGATCAATAAAGTTAAGTTTGAAAAACCCATAATCAAAATTGCTGGCATATGAAACATGTAATATTTAACCAATGGTAAATAAAATAGTGAATTTAAATAAAAAATTGAAGATGGAGTTCTATAGCCAAGGTCAAAATTACCCATCCCAAAGATTAATGGGTTTTCTGTTAAATAATAACTGGATGGAAAATGATAATATAAAAAATCATCATGAGTTTTATAAATAAATGCTGCTATTAATAAAATAAGGAATATTAAAACAAAATAACCCCAATCTTCTTTCATTGAATTATTAAAATAAAACTTTATAAAAAAAATTATCCCTATTACAAGAATTATCACATTATGAGCTTGTCCATGACTTATAAAAAGACTGGATACATAAGCATAAATAATTAAAAATAGAACACCGATTAACCCTATATAGCCAAGGTTATTTGTGATTTTGAATTTTTTTGATATAGAATTGATAACTAATCCATAACCCATTGAAGAACCTATGATCAGTAAATAAAAAAATATATAAGTATAAAAATTTGTAAACATTCTATAATAATAATTTTATTATCATAAAAATGAAAAATATAACATTAATTATACCCGCAAAAAATGAAAAGGAGTCCCTACCCTCAGTACTAAATGAATTAAAACATTATGAATGTAAAATTAAAATAATTCTCGAGGAAAGTGATAAAGAAACAATTAACGCTATCAAGTCTTTCAATTGTGATTTAATTTTTCAAAAAAAAAATGGTTATGGCAATGCTTTAATTGAGGGCATATACGCTGTCGATACTGAATATTTTTGTATATTTAATGCTGATGGATCATTTAATCCTAATGAGCTTTTGAATATGCTTAATTTAAGTAATTTAAATAATTATGATTTTATATTTGCCTCAAGATATGAAAAAAATTGTGGTAGCGATGATGATACAATAATCACTTTTGTGGGAAATTTCATATTTACATTATTGGGTAAAATATTTTTTAAACTTTCTGTTACTGACATTTTATATACATTTGTAATGGGAAAATCTGATCAAGCAAAGAGGCTTCAACTAATGAAAGGTGATTTTGGTTTTTGTGTTGAACTTCCTATTAAAGCAAAAAGAGAAGGCATGAAATTGGGAACTA
>Ga0308004_10001264_pt1 | contig 11202 bp, 9 predicted proteins | sample Neamet38_FD_203156 | JGI IMG/M metagenome (GOLD analysis project Ga0308004, IMG submission 203156) | Marine microbial communities from water near the shore, Antarctic Ocean - #38 | ecosystem: Environmental > Aquatic > Marine > Unclassified | place: Southern Ocean | collected 2014-06-06 | reverse complement strand
CTAAAAATACCCCAGTTACTCCATTGATAGATAAAAGGTTTCTTACTAATTCACTGTCTGTATCTTCTTTTTTTGTTATTTCAAAAGAACCACTATTAGATACATTTTTTCCAGGTAAAAATTTAAGAGAATTTGGGTTTGGTGTTACTTCAGTTTGAATGAACATACTTTTATATATAGTCGTAAATGTTTAAATTTAAACTAATTAATATATTTTGTTAAAAACCTACCAATTCTTTAATTTCTTTAATTTTTTTTGAGGCAATTTTGTCTGCTTTAACTGATCCTTCTAATAAAATCGTATCTAAATATTTTTCATCATTTAATAATTTTTTAATTTCTTTTGAAATTGGTTCAATTTTTTCAGTTAGAACTTCTGATAGTTTTTCTTTAAATTCAGAAAAATTTTTTCCATCAAATTCACTTAAAGAATTTTCTATATTTTGGTTTTTTAAACTTGAATAAATCCCCAATAAATTTTCTGCCTCAGGTCTTTTGTCTAAGTTTTTAATTTCTCCAGGTAAAGGTAATGAATCTGTTTTAGCTTTTTTTATTTTATTTAGGATTTGATCTTTATCATCTGTAAGATTAATCCTGCTTAAATCTGATGAATCTGACTTGCTCATTTTCTTTATTCCATCTTTAAGACTCATTATTCTTGAAAATTGTTTTTGAATTAATGGTTCAGGCACTTTCAAAAAATCTGTTGAGTCAAAATCATTATTAAACTTTTGAGCAATATCTCTACAAAGTTCTAAGTGTTGTTTTTGATCATCGCCAACTGGGACATGAGTTGCATCGTAAAGTAAAATATCTGCAGCCATTAAAATAGGGTATGAATAAAGACCAATGCTCACTTTTTCTTTATCTTTTCCTGCTTTTTCTTTAAATTGTGTCATCCTATTAAGCCAACCTATTCTTGAAACGCAACTTAAGATCCATGCGGCTTCTGAATGTGCTGAAACCATTGATTGATTAAAGATTATACTTTGAGCTGGATCAATTCCACAAGCTATAAATGTTGCCGCAGTTTTCCTTATATTTTTTTTTAACTCTATAGGATCTTGTTTTGTTGTTATAGCATGAAGGTCTACAACACAAAAAATGCATTTATTTTCTGTTTCATTTTGGAGCTCTACAAAATTTTTGATTGCGCCAAGATAGTTTCCTAAATGTAAGTTTCCTGTTGGTTGAACTCCCGAAAAAATTTTTTTTCTCATGTTAATAGTTTAAATTAATATCACTTCTTTTAAAAGCCTTGATTAAAATTGCAATCAAAAGATAAAATATTAATCCCAATATAACCACACCAACTAAGTAGATGCTTTTGAAACTCTCTTGATAGATAAACTTGTCATTAAAAAAATATATTATATAGCTAAAAAATATTCCCATTAATATTGAAGATATTATAATTTTGATAAACCTATTTATAAAAACTAAGTTAAAACTAAATAAATTATTTGTTTTTAGAAAAATAAATAATGAAATAGCATTAAACCAAGATGATATTGTTGTTGCTATTGGTATAATTATGAAACCAACTTCTTTAAAAAAAATAATGCTAATAAAAATATTCAACAAAACCGATGTTAGAGAGATATAAAAAGGTACTTTTATATTATGTCTTGCAAAAAAAAAGGTTGAAAAAACTTTAATTAGAGAAAATGCAGGTAACCCAATTGCAAAGCAGAACAAAGCTTTTGCTGAGTTTTTAACACTTAATTCATCAAAAGAACCGTATCCAAATAAAGAAGATATAATTTCTTCAGATGCAATAAGTAATGCTATTGTTGCTGGAATACTTAAAAATAAACTTAACTCTAAAGCCTTATTTTGGATTAATTTTATTTTTTTTTTTTTATTACCTTGCACATGCCTAGAAAGCTGAGGAAGTATTACTGTACCTATGGCAATTCCTGCAATAGCAAGATTTATTTGATAAACTCTATCTGCATAATAAAGATAAGATACTGCACTAGCTTGAAAGGATGCAATTACTGTTCCCACTAAAATATTTATTTGAGTAACACCTGAAGAAAAAATACTAGGGAGTAGTTTTTTAAAAAAAATTTTAACCTTACTATCAATTTTAATATGTAAATTGAATACGGGTAAAAAATACTTTTTTACAAATAAATATAAAAATATGAATTGCAATATTCCTGATAATGTAACCGCATAAGACAAATAGTATACTAATTGATCATCTAAAATTTTTCCAAAAAACAACACTCCAATTAAAAAAATATTTAAGATAATAGGTGCAGCAGACGCTATGCCAAATTTATTATGAGAATTTAAAATTGCAGAAAAAAAAGATGCTAAACTTATGAATAATAAAAAAGGGAAAGTAATTCTTGTTAAAGTTATAGCTAATTGCATTTTTTGAGAATCTGCCTCAAAACCTGGCGCAATTAAAAAAACAAATAAAGGCATCAATATTTCAATTGTGAGAACTAAAAAAAATAGCCCTACAATAAGTAAATTAAAAATATTATTTGCAAATTTTTGTGAATCTTTTTTATTATTTAATAATGATGAATAACTTGGTACAAACGCTGCATTAAGAGTTCCTTCAGAAAATAATCTTCTGAATGTATTTGGAATTCTAAATGCTACAAAGAATACATCTGCTAAAGGTCCAGCTCCTAAAAATACTGCGATCAGCACATCCCTTACATAGCCTAATAATCTGCTGATTATAGTGAAAAAGCTAAATGTGCCTGTTGACTTAATTAGGTTCATAAATCATATTAGTCATAAATTAGCTCCATTTGTATATTTAATTACCATAAATGAAAAAAACTAAAATAGATCATTATACTGACAAAGAAGCTTTGGAATTCCATAGCCAAAATAAGCCTGGAAAATTAGAGATTAATTCTACCAAACCGATGACTACAAAAAGGGATTTAGCCTTGGCATACTCACCTGGTGTAGCAGTTCCTGTTAAGGCAATTTTTGAAAACCCTGAAGCAGCCTACGATTATACTTCGAAAGGAAATTTGGTTGCAGTAATAAGTAATGGATCTGCGATTTTAGGTATGGGTAATCTTGGGGCATTAGCTTCCAAGCCAGTGATGGAAGGAAAAGCAGTTTTATTTAAAAGATTTGCAGATATAGATTCTATAGATTTAGAAATTGATTCAGGTGATGCAAATGAAATCATTAATAGTATTAAAAATTTTGCATGCAGCTTTGGTGGTATTAATTTGGAAGATATAGCGGCTCCAGACTGTTTTATTATTGAAGAAAAATTAAAAGAAATTTTGGATATTCCAGTTTTTCATGATGATCAACATGGAACAGCCATAATAACTACAGCAGCATTACTCAATGCTTTAGATATAAATGGAAAATCAATAAAAGATATTAAGATTGTTGTTAATGGAGCTGGAGCTTCTGCGATTGCTTGTACAAATTTATTTAAAAATAGTGGTGTGTCTAATGAAAATGTAACTATGTTAGATCGTAAAGGAGTAATTTATCAAGGTAGAACTGAAGGTATGGATCAGTGGAAATCAGCTCATGCCATTAATACAAAAAATAGAACTTTAGAGGATGCTATTGAAGGTGCTGATGTATTTTTAGGGTTGTCTGCTAAGGGAGCTTTAAAAAAAGAATTAGTAAAAACAATGGCTAAAAATCCAATAATTTTTGCTTGTGCTAATCCAGACCCAGAAATAACACCAGAAGAAATAATGGAAGTTAGAAGTGATGCTATTATTGCAACTGGAAGATCAGATTATCCTAATCAAGTAAACAATTTAATTGGTTTTCCTTACGTCTTTAGAGGAGCTTTAGATGTTAGAGCCACTACAATTAATGAAGAGATGAAAGTTGCTGCAGCGAATGCAATAGCAAAATTAGCAAGAGAAGATGTGCCTGATGAAGTTGTTGCTGCTATGGGAGGTGATCGTCCAAGATATGGAAAAGATTATATAATTCCATCTACTTTTGATCCAAGATTAATTAGTGAGATACCTGTAGCTGTTGCAAAGGCTGCTATGGATAGTGGTGTTGCAAAAAAAGGTATAGAAGATTTTGAAATTTATAAAGATCAGCTTAAACAAAGGCTTAATCCATCTATTACAATTATGCAGGGTATTAATTCTTATATTAAAAAAAATCAAAAAAGAATTGTTTTTGCTGATGGTGAAGATGAGAATACGCTTAAAGCTGCAATAGCGTTTAAAAATTCAAAATTAGGAATTCCCATTTTAGTTGGCAAGAAAGAAAGGATTAAAGAAAGAATAAAAGAAATTGGCTACAATGAAAATTTTGATATTGAGATCATAAATTCTGAAGACTCAAAAAAAAGGGAAAAGTATGTGAGTTATTTGTTTCAAAAAATGCAAAGAGAACAGGGTCTTTTGGAAAGGGATTGTGATAGGCTTGTGAGAAATGATCGTGTTATTTGGACAGCTTGTATGGTTGCATGTGGTGATGCAGATGGTGCAGTTACAGGAAATACTAGAAGATTTGGAGCTTCTTTAGATAAAATCAAACAAGTAGTAGATCCAAGACCAGGGGAAATAATGTTTGGTTTAAATATGGTTGTTTATAAAGGAAAAACTATTTTTGTTGGAGATACTAGTGTTAATGAATACCCAAGTTCAGAAGAGCTTGCTGAAATCGCCTCATCTTCTGCAAGAGTAGTTAAAATGTTTGGTGTTATTCCTAAGGTGGCTTTTGTTTCTCATTCGACCTTTGGCCAACCTCTTACAAGTAGAACAAAGCACATAAAAAAAGCTGTTGAGATTCTAAAAAATAGAAATGTAGATTTTGATTTTGATGGAGACATGCAACCTGATGTAGCTCTAAATGAGGAATATAAAGAACTTTATCCTTTTTCAAGTATTGTTGGAAATGCAAATATATTAATAATGCCGGGTCAACACAGTGCTGCCATTTCATATAAAATGATGAAGAGTTTGGGAGAAGCAAAAGTCATTGGACCTCTGCTAATTGGCCTAGGTCTACCAATTGAGATAGCTCCTTTGAGATCATCTACATCAGAAATAATAAATTTAGCATCTGTTGCTGCTTACTCTGCTGATGTGATTGACTATAAAAAAAATTAATTTTTTTGAATTCTTAAGTCCCTAACCAAGACAATGCTTGCAATAATATCTTCTACATCGAGTATTTCTTTAGCTTCGTTTATCACTTCTTTTCTTTCTTCTACTGTTAAAGAAATACCATAGATGAATATTTTTTTTTTATATGTGTCTATTTGATAATTATTAGATTTAATTTTTTTATTAAATATTAAAGCTGTTCGCAATTGTGAGGTTATCAATAGATCTTTAGCTGATTGTTGAAAATTAAAATCTTCTTTTAATTTAATATCATTTTTAACAGATCTAACTCCTTTAGTTTCCCATGCTAATTTGGTAATTTGAAGTTTTTCCTCTGGGTCATTAACTCTTCCTGTTAAAAAAATTCTTCCATCTAAAACTTTTGTGCTTACAGATAATAAATAAGTTTTATCTCTCAACAATAGTCGTGCTGCTAAGTTTTTCTGCATTATGGAATCATCTATCTGAGTACCTAAAGATCTTGGGTCTAAAGCAATACTGACACCTGTACCAAAAATACCTTTTGATGTTATTCCAATACATCCTGTAAAGACAAAGAAGATTAAACCTATTAAAATAATTTTACTTTTCATCTTTTAAACTTAAACAATAATTATAGATTTCTTTTTTAGGTATATTGGCATTTTGGCTAATTATATCAGTAATATCTTTAATACTTAATTTTTTGATCATTTTTTGAATACTATCTTTATCAGATTCTTTTAATATTATCGAAGAATTTTTTTTCTTTCTTCTTTCGGAGATAATAATTGTTAATTCTCCCTTTGGCTCAGATTTAAAAGGTTCAAGTTTATTAATATCAGTTCTTATATATTCTTCATAAAACTTTGTCATCTCTCTACAAACTAATATTTTTCTTTCCAAAAAATAATATTTTATATCCTTTATAAACCTATTAAATTTTTTTGGAGAAATAAAAAAAACTATACAACCATCTAGATTTTGTAACTTTTCAAAATCTTGTTTTAGTCTAATACTTCTTTCAGGAAAGAACCCATAAAAAAAATATTTTTCACCAAACCCACTGATAGAGGCTGCAGAAGATACTGCAGATACTCCTGGAATTGGAAAAACATGAATTTTATTAATAATACACTCATTAATTAGTATTGCTCCAGGATCTGAGATTGATGGTGTTCCAGCGTCAGAAATTAACGATACAATGCAATCTGATTTTAAAATTTCAATAATTTTTGATAAATTTTTTTTTTCGTTAAATTTATGATTAGAAATAAGTTTTGAATTAATTTCATAACGATCTAATAAATTTTTTGAGATACGGGTATCTTCACATAGTATATAATCTGACTTTTTTAATATATCTAAAGCTCTTAGAGTAATATCACCCAAATTACCAATTGGGGTAGATACAATATAAAGACCATTTTTAACTTTATTATTTATGTTTTCAGTATGTAGATTCATCAAATTATAGTTGTTATAATAATAACATTAAAATGAAGAAAATTATTAAAATTATATTGCTTTTAACATTAATTTTTTCAATTGAGGCAGGAAAAGTTTTTGCATATGAGAAAATCAAAATTGGCTTACTTGTTCCATTAACAGGTAAAAATTCTGAGATTGGTCAATCTATAATTAAATCTACACAACTTGCAATTAATAAAATAAACAATTTATCAATTGAAATTATTCCTAAAGACACTGAGTCAGATCCTGATATCACCTTAAGATCAGCAAAAGAGTTGGATAACATGGGTGTTAAGATAGTCATTGGTCCAGTTTTTAATAAAAGTTTAGCTTATCTTGATGAATTAGATAACATAACTTTTTTATCTTTAACAAATAAAAATCATAATTTCTCAAAAAATATTATTAATGCTGGAATAAATGCAACATCACAACTTAATGCAATTAAGAAATTTATAGAATTGAATGCAATAAAGAAAACAATTTTTTTAACACCTGATGTTAATTATAAAAATGAAATTGAGAAAGCCATATCAAATTCTAAAATAAAAATAATAAAAAACTATATTTATGATACTGATCCCACTAAACTCACTAAACAGATTGAAAAAATTACACGTTATAAGGTAAGAAAACAAAATCTCGAGGATGAAATAGTAAGATTAGAAAACTCAGATCAAAATAACAAAGAAAAATTAATAGAAAAATTAAAGAAAAGAGACACACTCGGTAATTTAAATTTTGACTCTATAGTTATTACAGATTTTGATGAGAGTTTGAAAAGTGTAACCACTTCTTTATTATATACCGATGTATCCCCTAAGGAAAAATATTTCATAACACTTAACCAGTGGTTTGATGAATCGCTGCTTGACGAAACAAGTTCACAACCACTATATTTTCCCTCTGCAAACCAAAAAAATTATGAAGAATTTTCATCTGAATACTATAAAAATTTTAATCAACACCCAAACCAACTATCATTCTTGAGTTTTGATCTAGTTGGGCTTGTTTATTACTTAATACTTCAAAACAACTCAGTCATAGATGAAAAAATATTTACAAAAAAAACTTTGTTTAAAGGAAAAGTTGGAATTTTTGAAATTAAGAATAATAAAATTAATCATATTTTAAATTTTTATAAGGTTGAAAATCAAACTTTTAAAGAAATTTTTTAATTTTTTTAAAAGCTTTAAATCTATGATCCATCTGATATTTTTGTGAAGACTTCATTTCACCAAAGGTAATTTTTTTTCCAATAGGTATAAAAATTGGATCATAACCAAATCCATTTTTTCCTTTTATCAAAGGTGAAATAGATCCTTCAATTTTACCAATAGAATTTATTGTCTTTTGATTGGGTCCATAAATAGTTAAAGCACAAATAAAACGAGCTTTAATTTTTTTTATTTTCCAATTTTTATCTTTTTTATCTAATTCCTTAAAAACTCTATTCATAGCTTTAAAAAAATCTCCTTTTTTTCCACCCCATCTAGCAGAATAAATACCTGGATCACCGTCAAGAATGTCTATCTCCAAACCTGAGTCATCAGATAAACAGGTCATTTTAGATTTTTTGGAAAAATATTTAGCCTTGATTAAAGAGTTTTCTTCAAAAGTTTTGCCATTTTCGATGGGACTTTTAATTTTAAAGTCTGAAGTAGAGTAAATTTCAAGGTTTTTAGGCAATAAATCCTTAATTTCCCTTAACTTTCCTCTATTATTTGTGCCAACTAATAATTTAATAATTTTTTTTTTTAACATCTAGCAATTATTAAATTTCATACCATATAAGTCACAATGGAAAAAGATGAAAACATCAAGGTAGAAAACCAAAACAGTGACTATGATGAAATTAATTCTGAAAATCAAAATAACGAAGTTGAAAAAAATACTTCAGAAAATATTGATGAAATAAAAGAGGTTAGCCTCGAAGAAAAAATTTTAGAACTAGAAGACAGAGTGGCTAGAGCTTTTGCTGAGATGGAAAACCAAAGAAGAAGATTTGAAAAAGAAAGAGAAGATGCTTTTAATTATGGTGGATTTGCTTTTGCAAAAGAAACTTTAAATTTAATTGATAATTTAGAAAGATCAAAACTCATATTAGAAAATGATGAGGCATTAAAAAACTCAGAAGCTTTAAAAAAAACCTTAGAACATTTTGACATTATAAGTAAAGATATGGTCTCAATTTTATCAAAAAATGGTATTACGCCTATAGTTTCAATTGGTAAAAAACTTGATCCAAACCTTCATCAGGCAATGATGGAAATTGATGATAGTCAAAAGGAACCTGGCACAATTGTTCAAGAAATCCAAAAAGGATTTATGATGAAAGATAGGTTGTTAAGGCCTTCTTTAGTTGGAGTTTCAAAGAAAAGTGAAAATAAAGAAGAAAAAAATGAGGAAAATAAAGAAAATTCAGACAATTAAAAATATTTGTCAGAACTTGTAGATTAAAAATTAACACTTATATGAAGGATAGGATTTAAATTATGAGCAAAATTATAGGAATAGATTTAGGAACAACAAATTCATGTGTATCAATCATGGAAGGTAGCCAGCCTAAAGTTTTAGAAAATGCAGAAGGTGCAAGAACAACACCTTCGGTTGTCGCTTTTACTGATGATGGAGAAAAACTAGTTGGACAACCTGCAAAAAGACAAGCTGTAACTAATCCTGAAAATACTATATTTGCGGTAAAACGATTGATTGGAAGAGACTTTGAAGACCCAACTGTAAAAAAAGATATTGCTGCAGCACCTTTTAAAATAGTTAATTCAGAAAAAGGTGATGCTTGGATTGAAGCGAAAGGTGAAAAATACTCACCCTCACAAATATCAGCTTTTATTTTAATAAAAATGAAAGAGACAGCTGAGAAATATCTGGGTCAAGAAGTGACTAAAGCTGTAATAACTGTTCCAGCTTATTTTAATGATGCTCAAAGACAAGCCACAAAAGATGCTGGTAAAATTGCAGGATTAGAAGTTTTAAGAATTATAAATGAACCAACTGCTGCTTCTTTAGCTTACGGTTTAGACAAGAAAAAAGAAAATAAAAAAATTGCTGTATACGATTTGGGTGGTGGAACTTTTGATGTTTCCATTCTTGAATTAGGCGACGGTGTATTTGAAGTCAAGTCTACTAATGGTGATACATTTTTAGGTGGTGAAGATTTTGATAACACTATTGTTGATTATTTAATTGGAGAATTTAAAAAAGATAATGGTATAGATTTAAGAACTGATAAATTAGCTCTTCAAAGATTAAAGGAAGCTGCTGAAAAAGCAAAAATTGAACTTTCCTCTGCTGAACAAACGGATGTTAACTTACCTTTTATAACTGCAGATAAAACGGGCCCAAAACATATTAATTTAAAAATGACTAGAGCAAAATTAGAAGCTTTGGTTGAAGACTTAATTTCAAGAACATTACCCCCATGCAAGACTGCACTTAAGGATGCAGGTCTTACAGCAAGTGAAATTGATGAAATTGTTATGGTTGGTGGTATGACAAGAATGCCAAGAGTTTTGTCAGAAGTTAAAAGCTTTTTTGGAAAAGATCCTAATAAAAGTGTAAACCCAGATGAAGTTGTTGCAATGGGTGCTGCTATTCAAGCTGGAGTACTTCAAGGAGATGTTAAAGATGTACTGCTTTTAGACGTAACACCTTTATCACTTGGAATTGAAACATTGGGTGGAGTTTCAACAAAACTAATTGAAAAAAATACTACAATTCCTACAAAAAAAAGCCAAGTTTTTTCTACAGCGGATGATAACCAACCTGCTGTATCAATAAGAGTTCTTCAAGGTGAGAGAGAAATGGCTTCTGACAACAAAATGTTAGGAAATTTTGAATTAGTCGGTATTGCACCAGCTGCACGAGGAATACCTCAAATTGAAGTAACCTTTGATATCGATGCAAATGGAATTGTTAGTGTTTCTGCAAAGGATAAAGGAACTGGAAAAGAACAAAAAATTCAGATTCAAGCTTCAGGTGGATTAAGTGATGAAGAAATTGAAAAAATGGTTAAAGATGCAGAAGCAAACAAAGATGAAGACAAAAAGAAAAGAGAGTCTGTTGATGCAAGAAATCAAGCTGATACTTTAATTCATTCAACAGAAAAAAATTTAAAAGAACATGGTGCTAAAGTTTCAGATGTAGACAAGAAAGCAATAGAAGACTCTTCATCTGCTTTGAAAGAATCAGTTAAAGGGATTGATATCGAGGATATTAAGAAAAAAACAGAAGCTTTAGTTCAAGCTTCTATGAAGTTAGGTGAGGCAATTTACAAGTCTCAAGAAAAAAAAGAAGGCTCACCTAAAAGTGGAGATAAAAATGATGAGGGAAAAAAAGATGATAATGTAGTTGATGCTGACTTTGAAGAAGTAAAAGAAGAAGGCAAAGAAGAAAATGTAAAAGAAGAAGGCAAAGAAGAAAATGTAAAAGAAGAAGGCAAAGAAGAAGGCAAAGAAGAAGATAAAGAAGAAGGCAAAGAAGAAGATAAAGAAAAAAGCGCTTAAGACTTAAAACAACTATCATCTTAAAGTAACTTATGGCTAAAAGAGATTTTTATGACGTCTTAGGTGTTAGCAAAAGTGCAAGCCCTGAAGAATTAAAATCAGCATACAGAAAATTGGCAGTAAAACATCACCCTGATAAAAAC
>Ga0308004_10001263_pt1 | contig 11204 bp, 3 predicted proteins | sample Neamet38_FD_203156 | JGI IMG/M metagenome (GOLD analysis project Ga0308004, IMG submission 203156) | Marine microbial communities from water near the shore, Antarctic Ocean - #38 | ecosystem: Environmental > Aquatic > Marine > Unclassified | place: Southern Ocean | collected 2014-06-06 | reverse complement strand
CCTAATTAACACCACCTTAAAAAACGTTATGTAACTCCCCTGTTTTCTAATATTTATTATTACTCTGCAAATTAACAGTTAAAATATGCAGAGTAATTGCATACATTTATTCTTCTTCGATACTAATATTGTAAATTAAATCATGAGAAACATCTTTTCTTATTTTAAATAACTGATTATCATAAGACATCTGTTCTGACTCTAATCGATCTAATGGTTTTAGACCGTGCGCTATACCACCATCTATTCGAATGCTGAAAGAAATTTTATCTGATTTAAACTCTAAATATCGGTAATGTGGCAGTTTTGAGACTTGTTTTATTTGTACTTCAAAATTATAAACCTCTGCTAACTGCTCTAAATCGTAATTATAATCCTCTAAAGTTTTATAATTATGGATGATATAAAATGGAGCATTATAACTTTTGAAAACGTCTCTTGTTAGATGAACATCTAAACTTTCTACCTCTACAGCACACAAAATTTGTAATTGATTTACAAATTGTAAGAGCAAACGCATAGAAAACTCTGTTAAATTGAATTTATCAAGATAAGACACTTTGAAAGTGTGTCCTTTAACCTTTGAAAGAAAATCGTCAGTTTCATTTAAGTTCTCGAGCATTAAATTCGCCAAGCCATTGCTTTCACATTTCCTACCGGGAATTGTTGTCAATCTAGATTCATACAAATTACTTTGATTAAATTCTGGAACTGGCAATGAAGGGTAATCTTCTATTTTCACACCTTCAACCTTGTAAAAGTTCTCTTGAACATTTTTTGACCAAGAATCCTCCAAATTCATATAAGGCTCCTTTGAGATATAACTTATCTGCGTGGCATTTTCAAGAATTAAAGAGAGGTGCACAGGATATGTATTTATATCCGCTTTATTCCCTTTTTTAATCCTATAATTGTGAGACAATAAAAGTACCGTTAACTTTTCTTGATTATTGGCATATGTTAGATCTCCTTCGACAATAAAATTAATCTTACAGTTATCTCTTTTTATAAGATCTAAACTCTCTAAGTTCTCTAATTCCCATTCGTTACAATTGGAATGAATATGGATGTTTACTTCTTTTAACCCATAATGGTAATTTTGACTTTTTATTTCATCATAAAGACTCCCAAATATTGTATTTACTTTTAATTCGTTATTTTTAAGCTCCTCGGGCAACTGATTGGTGTTTGCCTTTTGTAACCATGCAACTGCAGCAGCACTGTCTAAATCTTCAATATGCCATTGCGTAGCTCTGTCAATTAAACATTTAGTGCACGCTGTTTGATTACAGGAGCAATCATTTAAAACAGTATATGCCTTTTTAAGTATTTCCTTTGTTAATAAATTAAATTGTGAAGCATAACCAGCGCCACCTTTGGCATTATCATATATAAAAATAGTTTGATACCCTTTATATTTTTTAATTCCAAAACCAAGTTCAGACTCTTCAATTGCAAGGTATTCAGCGAATGATTTTGTAAAAATAACTCCTAGGGTATAGGCTAATTTTTTATCATTAATAAAAGAGCCATCCGTATTTGTCAGCCTAATTTCTGTAAAATCAGTTTTAAATCGACTCCCTAAAATAATATTAGATTTTATATTGTTTGCAGAACAAATATTTTCTCCGTCATTATTTTTACCTCCTCTAAGTCTGCTGTGTCCTATTAGTTTATCTTGCTCTGTGTCTACTCTTCCACAATCGAGACATAAGCTGTAACCTTCTCCATTACCCGTATTGTAAAATAGAATTTGAGCTTGTTTCTCTCTCTCACTAGTTCTAAAATCTAAATAACTGGTTTGGTTTGGGTTCCAAGGATCTATATTTAATAATAGGGGTTCTAGATATTGTGGTTTTGATTTTTCAGAAATGACTCTTGTTGGTTCTTTGTATAAATCTACAGCAAAACCAACAGGCTCAACAAGCTCTGTGAATTTACTATTAGATGTACCTAGATCAATACCAACAAAAGAATGCTGCGTGTTGCATTTTGGACAATCATCAGTTACCTTGTCAGATTCTTCTAAAAGCCTTTGATATCCGCAAGATGTACATGATTGAATTGCATTTCTTTGACCAGATGCACCATGATTATTTTTCATAACAATACCAGAAGACTGATAATTCAACCCATCTATTAAAATATTGTTACCAGGAGAAAACTCTGTTAATGCTCTGGTAATTGGGTAACTTGGATTTGATTTTAATCTGTTTGGATTGTTTTCATTTAAATCCTTGATCGTTATTTTTTCTAAATCTACGATACCTGTTGGTAAACCCGCATTAGGTAAAAAGTTCTCTTCTGCCAGGTGATTTAATACAAATTTTTTAAGAAGCTGTCTTTTACGATAATTTATTGTTTTGTAAGCAGTGCTATTTTCACCAAGCTTATCTGCCAATTCTAACATTTTCTCATCATAGCCCAATAGCTGTTTTCTTAAACTACCAATAACCGCTTGAAATTTATCAATAACGAGTACTACTAATTGTTTCGCACTAGTCGATTGTAAAGGTGTCCCTTGTACTAAAGTTTTTAGGGCTTGTTCAAATTCAGAGACTTCTATATTTTCTAACCAATTTAAAAAGTTTTCTGCGATAGTTGGTTTTCCATCGATAAAGAAAACTTCAATATTTTCTTTAATGTTGAGACCTTTAAATTCATTAATTTCTTCTCGTATATAAATACCAAATAATAATGAATTTACATGTCTCTCAACTATTGTCTTGCTATCGAAAGCTAGCTTAGGTGGAGCAATTTCATGCTCCAATGCCCATTTAGGGTTGTTCATTGTTCGCAAACCAATTGGATTTGGAGCACAAAACGTAAGTGCTAATGATTTGTTTTCAGAACGTCTTCCTGCTCTACCAGTACGTTGAAGGTAGTTCGCGGGCATTGGAGGCACATTACTCATTACTACCGCAGAAATCCCACCAATATCTACACCCATTTCCATCGTTGTAGAGCAGCTAAGTATATTTATTTCTCCGTTTTCGAATTGAGCTTCTAATTCCTTTAAACGTTTTTTATTTTGTTGAGCAGAGTGCTCACCAGCAAGATATAGTTTGTCATAATCAAATATTTTCTCATGTAGGTTATTCCACAAACCTTTTTCTTTCGCTAGATTACTATTTGTATTTAACCACATATCAACAACATCTTTTTCAACTTTTTCGTTTTCAGAGGTTAGATGATATGGATACTCAAAAGCTTTAAATTGATGGTTTTTATTGTGTGCTATTTTATATATTGAAAGATTCTCAGGACTAAGATTTCCTTTTATCCAAGGAGAAAAGCCTCTAAAACATGTATTAATTAATCTATTTGAAACTGGACATAAAAATTGATTACCACCAATTTCTAATTCCGTTTTTTCTTCTATATTCAATTTAAATCCCTCATTATCTGCTGTTAGAATTTTCATTCTTAAAACACGCCAAATATTTTCTAATAAGTCGTTTAATTGATCTTGTTGTGCAAGCGTTATATCTTCTTTTTCATTCCAACCAAGACCAGCACAAATAAGCAAAATAAGACGCGGTTGTGTAATTGATTTGGAATTAAACAATGGCCATTTAGCAACATTTGCAACCTCTGTATTTGAAGGATATATAGATTGAGAATGATAAAATTTTGAGGTAAATATTCTCATTTTATCATCAAAGAAAACATGTATATTCTTACGTATAATATAATCCGCTGCTATTTTTAATAAATCAGACCACTCTTCTTTTTTAATTTTTAGAATTTCAGCAATTTTCGGGAGCGTTTGATTTTCAAGCGCTGGATAAATAATGTTTACAAGACCTAAGTTCTCCAAGGACCGTTCTCTCTGCAACCTCTTTGAAAATTGATCAAAAAGAAGTGCTTTCGCATAAGTTTCTCCTTGAAGAACAAAGTTCTCTCCTTTTGCCGCTTTATTGAATAGCGTTTTGAATTCCTCTTTTGACTCAATAAACTTACTGATTTCGGCCCAAGAAGCTCTACTTGAAGAAAGAGAGTTACCTCCTTCTTCGTTAATTCTTTTACTTAAATCTTCAATGTTTTTTTCTATATCTTTTTTAGCAAACGGTGGAGCAGTTTCTAGTTGTGTAACTTGGTATGCTCTCCGTTGTGAAAGTTCCTCAATACTCGCATTTTCTTTGTTGTCATTTAACTTTTTCAATAGAAAATGATAAGACTGATAGCGTAACCAATTACTTTCTGCATCAATGTTTATTAATGCAGCGATCTTTGCAGTCCCTTGACGACTGTCTGTAAATGAAATATACTTTTTCCCTTCATACAGGGTTTTACCTGTAATCTTTTTAGCATTTTGGGTTTGGTCCAAAACAACATCCGATAAAATCCGATTTGTAAATGCGGAAGAAATTCTATAATGTATTGGGTTTTTATCATTGTTACCACAGCAGGGACATTTGGTGTCTTCAAACATTAATAAATCTTGACCGGATACTATTTCATTGTCTTTAGAAATACTGCAAAGTTCTAAATGGGCATCTTTAAATTCTTGGTTTGGATTGTTTTTTAGAAATCGCACTGCGGCGTCATTTACATCCCTTTTGGTATCCTCATTTTGTGTTTCATCATTATTTTCAATATAAAAAGCATCATATCCCACACTTGTTTTTTGAAATACTTTGCGAATATTTTTCTCATTACTTTTTTCTTTGGTGACTTCCCCCTCTAACATCATTACACCGCAGCTTCTGCAAGAAATCAACTCTAATAATGGATGACCACAAGTACATTTTTTTCCTGCTACGGTAACCATAGTACCAATTACTTTCGAAGGAATCTGTGCTTTATGTTTATCACATTTTGAATTAGAACAGGCGTACACTCCACCAATACCCCTTGTAAAAAAATGACCTCTTACAGGCAATAAATTGTGATTATTAATTTTTTGCTCTGCCAACATATCCATTACTGCCAGTTGCTCGTACTTATCAGATATATCTAATGTTTTTCCGATTTCTGATTGGCTTAAAGCAGCCGATTTTAGCAACTGTTTTCTAATTTCAATAATTTTAGTCTTTGTCAAAGTTTTAGATAAATCAGCGATGTTTGTATCTTCAATTTGATCGTTTACTCTATCTCCTTGGATTACGACTATTTGTGCCTGTTTGATGCCACATAAATCAGCCATAAATTTTTTAAGAGTATCTGTGTTTCCACTTCCTACAGTTGCAGAAGTTATTGCAAAACGAATGTCATTTATATTGACAGCAAATGCAGTAACTACTCTACGTATAAGCAAGGCCATTTCAGCAGCTTTAGAACCAGTTAGAGTATGCGCTTCATCTAATAAAATCCATCGCAATGCCCCTACTGATTTTTCGAGTATCGGTACATCTGCGTTTCTGACAAGCATATACTCTAACATTGTTGGGTTTGTAAATAGTATCTGAGGTGGAGACTTCCGTATTTGATCCCTTGAAATCAATTCAGGAAAAGCCTTTTGATCGTCTTTGTAATTTGATTTATTTGCAGTGTCTCCTGTTAATAGTGCATACCGTACACCCTTTAAAGCAGAACACCAGGCATGCATTCGCTTTCTTTGACTGCCAATCAAGGCATTTAATGGATACAAAAAGATAGCATTAACCCCTTCCTTGTTTTTACAGTTTTCGTGAATATCATGCAATACAGGAAGCATAAAACATTCGGTTTTACCAGAGCCTGTCCCCGTAGTTACTGCAATAGATTTTTTCTGATCTAGTAATGTTTGCCAACTTTTTATTTGATGCTTGTATGGTTTTCTATCTATTGGAAACTGAAAGTCTGGATCCTTAATTGTTGCCAATGCTTTGATAAATTCTTTCTTAAAAATAGCTGTAGTTTCTCCAAACGTGTAATTTCCTTCCTCCCAAGGAAATGTATTTTGAAAAATTGTTTCTGCAATGATCGGTTCTTGAGTCAACAAGTATTTAAAATAATCTTGCATTTCTTTATCGCCAGTAGCCCAGAGGGAAAGAATCGAATCTGTTAATCTATTTTCTGTTTTCTTGTAAAATTCTTGAAAATTCATATTCTTAGCTTCTTTTTAGAACGTGTAAAATTGTTTTATTGTAAAAGTCTGTTTTAGGATATAGACTACAGAGATATTGACTGTATTGAATGTTTCTCCTTATTACTTTTCTCTGTTCATCTCCTCCCCAAATGGGTGAAGCTGTTTGAGTCTCATTAATTGACTCTGCAACTGCTATAGGAGCTTGTAAAAGTAATCTGACTATTTTGTGGTCTTCCATTTGAATATTGTAATCACTACTAACTCTTGGACTACTGTATGGTAGTTCTTTTAAAACCCGCTCACCCAATTGCGATCTTAAATCAATTATATCTCTTTGTGTAACAGCCTCTGAATCAATAGTAGCTCCTCCAACAAATTTAAAAAGCTTTTGCAAGCCTATTTCACCCATATAAGATGAAATAAGATCAAAAATTTTCTCTTGATATTCAAAACCAAATAGCTCAGTTATTTCATTTATTGATTTTCCCCAATCAAACTTTGCTACCCAATGAAAACAAAACCCTAGATCTTTTTCTATTTCTGGTATCGCTTTTTGGATATACTCAATAGAATTAGACTGATTGGTCCCTAAGTAAAAGAAGGCTCTTGACGCCACTCCAGAACTTCTAGAAAGTGCTCTCAGTTGGTCAAAAGTTGAAAATGGGATCTCATATTGTACACAAATATTAAAATATTTCAGCACTTGAATCCAGGGATCATCTTTAAAACTATTTTTTGACAATTCTAAATGATAATTATCAATTCGTTCCATTTTATCTATACCAGAATCTAAATCAAATGTATTCACAAAACGAGGCATTAACTTATGTACTTCATTTTTTGATGAAATTATTATAAATTGATTTGAGATATTTGTTTCTGGAATACTATATGATTCGCCATTTTCCATTAGCGGTATCACTTCAATGTTTTCTGTTGCACAATTTACGGGGACCGCAAATAATTCAAGCTTATCATTAGAATTGAGTAAGCTTACTCTGCTCTCTTGTTGTTCAGCAACGTCTAGCATATGACTAAACCCCGATATTTTATATTTTTTCTTATTCCTTCCTTCGGATAGTTCTAAGGTCACCGTGTTTGTGAACTCCATAGCATCTGCTAAATAAAAGAGCCTTACTATTTCATCCTTAAATGATATTAGTTGCTGTGTGCTCTCTTTAATTTCTTTTGTAATTATTACATCTGGTTGTAAGCTATTCTTGATTTTTAAAATAGTTTCACTATTTGGTGTGCTTAAAATACGCATTCCATAAATATTAGCTAGTGATAAAGGTTGTTCCTCTTCAATAATTTGACCTTCTTTACCTGTAATAGCCATGCCTTGAAAAGGTGAAATCAAATCAACCAATAACTTCTTTTTACCAATATAGCCTATCATTCCTTTGACTAGAGTAGGTACTTTTGAAAACTCAGTATTTACTTTTAAATGAAAGTCATCTCCCTTTTTCTCTATTTGTATTAATGGAGATTCATAAAGTTTAAAACGAAAACTATCTGGGTTTTTAAGTGTTATTTTGGCAGAATGAATGGACTGTTCTGAATATAGGCTTTGAAGGCTTCCGATGTTAAAAAAAACATCGTGTGCTATTAATTCCCGTTTTTCAATTCTTAAATCAAAACATCCAGTACTGATAAATTTTAAATCAGAAAGATCTTCCCAACCATCATTTGAATTGTGCTTTCTTGTATATACCTTAAACTGATTCTTTTGAATACCATAACCATCATCGTCATAAACAAATACTTTTGGAATTCCCTGTACAACTGGAATATTTGATTTCAACATCCACTTAGGCTTCTTACTTTCTATGATCCAATCAAATGCATTTACACCACTTACGTAAGTTCTTTTTTCGTCTTCTAGTGAGTTTACGATAACCTCGCCCTCAAAAGGCATCCAAGCTAAAGTATGTGAAAATAATGTGACCTGAGAATTAAGAAAGTCAGAATGCCAATTAGAAGGAAATAAAACTGCTGCTTCTTTATTTTGAGATGTTGATCCTTTAATCAACCTCCATTCTTCATCATTAAATTTAGACCATAAACTAGGTTCATCTATATTTGGAATCGTTTGTATAAAATCGGTTATTTCAACTTTCTTATTATCTACAATTACATAAGTCTGAGGCAAACCATCAGTAATATTCCATTCTTTATTCACTTGATTATACCAATCGGTATTAAACTGCCCATTGATCATTTTACGGAAAACACAAATAAGATTATCTTCCATATAAAATTGATATGCTTGCGCTACAGGTTCAAAACCTAAAATATCACTTAATGCCTCTTTTGTATATTTATTAGCAAGGCCAAGTCTTAAGTTTATTTTACATTCTTCATTTTTAAAACTTAACAACCAATAATTTTTTGGTTTTGATTGCCTTACTTTCCTTTTTAAGGATGCCTTTTTTATTTTTAAATAACTTGTTATTTCTTTAAGTGACTCCTCCGATTCTAACAACTCGTCATATTGCCCATCATCATTTAAAATTGATTTTACAATCTCAAGGCAATTTTCATAAATAATATCGTTTTGACTAGATTTTGGTAGGAGATCGGTAATGTGGGTTTTGAAAATAAAATCTTCAATCGTTTCTGGTTGCTCCTCTAGAACAGCTTCTAAAAAATCTTTGTATTTTCCTTGATTTTCTGAAATATGCTTTAAAGGCAATCCTCCTTGTAATAACAACGTTTTAAAATAAAGTGTATTCTGTTTTTTAATCCATTTTACACCTAACATATCTGCACCTTGTTTCGCAATCTTATAAAATTTTTGCTCATCAAAAAAGCACTGGATATTACCTTCTAAAGACGAAAACACATCTTGTTTACTTGGGATACCTCCATCATACTCAATTTGCCACCATTGTGCAAAGTATAAAGCAACATCTCGAGGATCTATATTAAATTCAGAGGCAAATTGTAAGGTGTTTTTTAAATCATTTAGTTCTTCTTTATTAAGGTTATACTTCCACAATGGCATACCATTATGTTGATTCAAATTACGTTTTCTTAGTAAAATAGGAAAAAAATTCATAGCTTTTTTTTATTAGATAAGACAAAACTAAAAACAAACTATGCAACATAATAGCAGCATTTTTTTTAGCTATAGTATTTCTTCATGGCTTTTAAATGTGTACTCATTTCTTTTTTTAAATTCTCTGGCTCTAAAATTTGTACATCTTGTCCATAAGACAAAAGTTGCTGTACCAATTCTTTATTAATAATTGATTCAAACCAAACCTGGTCTTGCTTGTCATCTTCAAAAAATTCTTCGTAATCTGGTTGAAATGGTTTTGTTTTAAAATAGTTTTCTCTTCCATTATGGAAACGCAATACAACCTTTTCTATTTTGGCATTGGGAGGTCTTGTAACACCAACCATTGTTCTAAAAAACATATCCCAGTTTGTATCTGATTCTAAATATTCAGCATCTTCAAGAACCTTAAAATTACTTAATCTTTCATCTAAAGGAATACTCCATTCTTTAATTCCTTTTGTTTTATTAAAGCCATAAACAAACCATCTCCTATTATACTGCTTTAAAATATGAGGATAAAATTCAAAGACAGTAGACAATTCATCTTTAAAACCCTTAAACGTAATTTGAAGCAATTGTTTTTTCTGAATAGAAAGATATAAAGGTTTTAGGTGTTTTATTCCTCTATACTCTTCATTATGGTCATAAAACAAGATTTTAGAGGTGTCATTTACAACATCCTCCTCATCTTGAAACTTTATCAAAGCTTCTGCGAGTTTATTGTACTTCGGATGATTCTCAAACCTTTCTAATAGTTGTTGTGCAGCATCTATTAAATATTGCTCATACTCTAATAATGGTTTTTGTGCAATTGAAAACTTTAGATTTGTATATTTTAAAATTCTAATATTCTCAGCTAAAGGCGCTGAAAAACCTTTGATTCCATTTCTAAAAATCTTGATATCTTCTCTTAATGTTCTTGTAGATATGCCTTCACCAGGATATAATTCTGCAATTTTTTCATTTAAATAGTGCAAAGTTTCTTGAAACGTGAAAGATTTATTTCGGAAACAATAATCTAGAATATTATATCTTATGTGCGCGTGTTTACTGTTTGCCATTTTTCTTTTTTCTTTTCTTTAATATATTTCCTACATGGGATTGTGCTCTTTTTAATAAAAAAGAATCTTAGGAACTGAAATTATATTTTGTAACAATTTAACTAGCAATAATTAAAAGATAAATATAAAAAATTAGATTGAGTAAATCAGTTAAAAAAATAGTTTCATTTATATTGTCATAAAGTCTATTCTTATTATTAAGATTCAACTAAGTGAGCAATATAAAAAGGAACTTTGGAATGTATAAAAGTAATTTAAAGAAAAGAAACCGCAACTAAAAGTAAGGATTTCGGTAAAATACCAATATTCACCTTAAAGAATGACTCAAGAGTTGATAGAAATAATAAAACTAGATTTAAAAAACCCAAATCATAAAAGACTTGGGTTTTATAATTTTACTTAAACTTCCAGTAAAAACCACCAGAGCTTTTCCGTTCACCTCTACAAACTTTTGCAATACTTGTTTTATTACAACCTGTCTTTTTTGAGGCTTCTGAGACGGAGTTAAACTCATTTAGTAACTCACCATCTAAGGTCAATTGCTGAACTTTCTTTCTTCTTAGATCTTTAATAGGAAGAAACATATCAATATAAACATATGTCCAATAGAACCCTTTACAGACCTTATTTACACTCAAGCAAACATTAGACAAGCCTTGCTTAGTTAAACCCACTATAGCCCCTGCAACTGACAAGTTAGGATGCTTATCTACCAACTCTCCTGTTATTGCATCATATTGATAAATTGTCTTTCTTACTCCTCCTCCGCAATCAGCATTGTATCCGTTCTCTTTGCTGTCATATTGAAGAATGTATTCTTTTTCTTTTTTCGCTAATTGATCACTGCTAATAGCGGTATCAATTTGACACCAACTGAAAACTTCTACTCCAAAAGTAGCAATTGCGTTTTGGAACTTACCAGAGTCTCCACTATTCGCACGCTCTATGTGGTCTTTTTGTCTTGCGTCTAGACTTTTCGTTGTCGCTCCGATATAAACTGCTCCGTTGGATATGTTTACAGCTTTATAGATGATGTAATTATACTTCTTGCTCATAACCACCTTTT
>Ga0308004_10001262_pt1 | contig 11209 bp, 10 predicted proteins | sample Neamet38_FD_203156 | JGI IMG/M metagenome (GOLD analysis project Ga0308004, IMG submission 203156) | Marine microbial communities from water near the shore, Antarctic Ocean - #38 | ecosystem: Environmental > Aquatic > Marine > Unclassified | place: Southern Ocean | collected 2014-06-06 | reverse complement strand
ACAGAATCTATCCTATATAAAGCCACAAGAATTGTGGGCGAATGGCGGAATTGGTAGACGCGCTGGTCTTAGGAACCAGTATTGAAAGATGTGAAGGTTCGAGTCCTTTTTCGCCTACCAACAAGTAAAAAATTATGAAAGTTACAGTAGAAAATAAAAAAGGTTTAAACAAAGACATTAAAGTTTTCATAGATAAAAAAACTATGAATTCTTATATGGATGAAAAATATGAAGAAATTAAAAAGACAGTTAACTTAAAAGGTTTTAGACCAGGGAAGGTGCCTAAAGAAGTTTTAAAAAGACAATTTGGTCAAGCAATTTTTAGTGAAGTGCTTGATAAAGTTCTTAAAGACACTTCAGTTAAAGCATTAGATGATAATAAAATTAAGCCAGCCGGACAACCTAAGCTCGATCTTAAAACCTATGGTGAAGATAAAGATCTAGAATATGTAATGTCGGTAACGGAGCTTCCTAAAGTAGAGCTAAAGTCTGTTGAGAATATTAAATTTGATGAATATTCAGTTAAAATTGACACAAACGAAACAGACAAGAGAATTAAAGAAATAGCTAAAAGTCAGAACAATTTTAAAGAAGTTGCAGCCGATGTTAAGGCAGTAGAAGAAAATTTAGTTATTTTTGATTACAAAGCAACAATTGATGGAAAAGATTTTACGGGTGGTGAAGGAAAAAATACACAACTAATTCTTGGAAAAGATCTTTTTATTAAAGGATTTGATAAGCAGCTAATAGGGGCTAAAAAGAATGATGAAAAAATAGTAGAAGCCATTTTACCTAAAAATTATCCACAAAAAGAATATGCAAATAAGAAAGCCAATTTTATTTGTAAAATTATAGAGGTTAAAAAATCAGAAGAAGTAAAAGTTGATGATAATTTTGCAAAAAATTTAGGTGCAAAAGATCTTGCTGATTTAAAAGTGTTAGTTAGTAAACAGATCAACGATGAGTATAAAAATTCTCTAGATAAGTTGGCTAAAACTCAAATCTTGAAGGAAATTGAAAATTTTAAGGTTGATGAAATCCCAGAAAATTTAATTGAAGAAGAGGTAAAAATTTTATCACAAGGTATGACAGAAGAAGATTCTAAAAAAAGTAGAAAAAACTTTGAAGAAATTGCTAAAAAAAGAATTAAGGTCGGATTAATCTTAAATGAATTTGGTGAACAAAATAAAATTAAAGTTACCGAACAGGAAGTTCAAGCCGAAGTTCAAAAACAGTTAAGAATGATGCCAGGTCAAGAAAAGATGGTAATGGAGTTTTATCAAAAAAATCCATCAGCATTAGCCAGTTTAAGAGGAACCGTGTATGAGGAAAAAATTATTGATCTAATTAAAACTAAAGCAAAACCAAATAAAAAAGAATTAACTAAAGATGAAGCTGAAAAAATTTTAAAAGAGCATCAAAAACACGATCATAATCATGACCATGATCACAACGACAATCAGTCTAAAGAAACAAAAGATGGAAGTAAAAAGATCACTACTAAACCTCAAAAAGATAAGCTAGCAGTATCAAAAACAAAAAAAGTTAGCAAAAAGTAGTCAGTAGTTATATAAGTTAAGAGAATCAACTTATGACAACATATTTTTCTGATCAAATGAATACATTGGTACCAATGGTGGTTGAGCAAACCAACAAGGGAGAAAGAGCTTATGATATTTATTCAAGACTCCTTAAAGAAAGAATTATTTTCTTGGTTGGCCCAATTAACGACAGTGTTGCCTCATTAGTTACGGCACAACTTTTATTCTTAGAGTCTGAAGATCCAAAAAAAGATATTAATTTGTATATTAATAGTCCAGGTGGTCTTGTTACTGCTGGGCTGGGCATTTATGATACTATGCAATATGTTAAACCTGATATTTCTACACTGTGCATTGGTCAAGCTGCATCAATGGGTTCATTTTTATTGGCAGCAGGCAAAAAAGGAAAAAGATTTTCATTACCTAATTCTAGAATAATGGTTCATCAACCTTCGGCTGGTTTTCAAGGTCAAGCTACAGATATCGAGATTCACGCCAATGAAGTTCTTACTTTAAAGAAAAGACTTAATGAAATTTACTCAAAACACACAGGAAAATCTGTTGATGATGTAAAAAAAGCTCTTGAGAGAGATAACTTTATGTCACCAGATATCGCTAAAGACTTTGGTTTAGTTGACGAAGTGGTAGAAAAAAGACCTTAATCCTCAATGTTCAGGTTACCAAAAGCTATACTTGATTAGTAGGACTCTTCTATATTAAAGTAACTAAATCGATTCGTTTATAAATTTATGACAACAAATAATAAAAATATTCTTTACTGCTCTTTTTGTGGAAAAAGTCAGCACGAAGTAAGAAAATTAATTGCTGGCCCTACAGTTTTTATTTGTGACGAATGCGTTGAGTTATGTATGGATATTATAAAAGAAGAAAGTAAAGATAATTTTGTTAAACATCAAGATGGGCTTCCGCCACCTAAAGAAATTTGTGCCGTATTAGATGATTATGTTATTGGTCAAGTACACGCTAAAAAAGTTTTATCTGTAGCGGTTCACAATCATTATAAGAGATTAAACTATGAAAGTAAAACCAGTAAAACTGTGGAGCTATCCAAATCTAACATTCTTTTAGTTGGACCGACTGGCTGTGGCAAGACTCTATTAGCTCAAACATTGGCTAGAATTCTTGATGTACCATTTACAATGGCAGATGCCACTACATTAACTGAAGCAGGTTACGTTGGTGAAGATGTTGAAAATATTATTTTAAAACTATTACAAGCTGCAGATTATAATGTAGATAAAGCTCAACGTGGAATAGTTTACATTGATGAAGTAGATAAGATTAGTAGAAAATCAGAAAACCCCTCTATTACAAGAGATGTTTCTGGTGAAGGTGTACAACAGGCCTTATTAAAAATTATGGAAGGAACGGTTGCAAGTGTTCCACCCCAAGGCGGTAGAAAACACCCTCAACAAGAGTTTTTACAGGTAGATACAACAAATATTTTGTTTATTTGTGGAGGAGCCTTCGCTGGATTAGATAAAATTATATCTCAGAGAGATAAAGGTACATCAATCGGCTTTGGTGCTAATGTAAAAAAAACTGAAGACAAAAAAACAGGTGAATGGATGAAAAGTCTAGAACCAGAAGATTTGCTACGATATGGCTTGATACCAGAGTTTATTGGGAGACTTCCTATGATAGCAACTCTTGAGGATTTAGATGAAAAATCCTTAGTTAAAATATTGCAAGAGCCTAAAAATTCATTAATCAAACAATATCAAGAATTATTTAAATTAGATGGGGCCAAATTAACCTTCAAGGAAAATGCAATTAAAGAGATTGCACAAAAAGCAATTAAGAAGAAAACTGGAGCAAGAGGACTAAGATCTATTTTAGAAAATATTTTATTAAAAACAATGTATGATTTACCTAGCCAAGAAAATGTTGGTGAAGTTATAGTTGATGGCAGTGCGGCTAAAGGTCTAACCGAACCCATTGTTGTTCATTTAAAAAATAATGCCAAAACTAAGTCAGATAAAACTTCTGCTGCATAGTTTTAACGTTAATAACTAATAAATAGCTATTGCAATATCATATATAATATCCATATTCATGTAATGGATGTTAAAATAGAACGACCCTTATTGCCTTTGAGAGACATAGTTGTATTTCCAAATATGGTTATTCCTTTATTTGTTGGAAGAGATAAGTCGATCTCTGCATTAAATGAGGTAATGAAGAAAGATAAAAAAATTATTCTTATTACACAAAAAAATTCAGAAATCGATGACCCAAAAAAAAATGATGTTTTTATGTATGGATGTGAAGGTAACATTCTCCAATTATTAAAATTACCCGATGGCACAGTAAAAGTTTTGGTAGAAGGAAATAAAAGAGTTAAAATATTAGATTTTAAAGATAATGATAAATTTATAATTTGTGAATATGCTCATCAACATGATGAAGTTGCCAAAGATGAGGATTTAATTCCACTTGCAATGACAGCAGTTAGAAAGCTAGAAAAACTGACATCAATTAATAAAAAAGTTTCAAGCGAGACAATTAACAATATCAAAAAATTAACTAATGCATCCCATATTGCGGATAACATTGCCTCACATTTAACAGCCTCAATACTTGAAAAACAGCAGATATTTGAAACTATTGATGTAAAGAAAAGACTCAACTCTATAATTAAAATTATGGAGAATGAAACCAGCATTATTGGAGTTGAAAAAAGAATTAGAGGTCGTGTTAAGACACAAATGGAAAAAACTCAAAGAGAATACTATTTAAATGAACAGCTTAAAGCTATTCAAAAAGAATTAGGTGAAATTGAAGATGGTAAAGATGAAACCTCAAATTTAAATAAGTCAATTTTAAAATCAAAAATGCCAAAGGATGTAGAAAAAAAATGTATGTCAGAGCTTAAGAAGCTAAAAAATATGAGTCCAATGTCTGCAGAGGCAACGGTTATTAGAAATTATCTAGATTGGATGATTGATCTACCATGGTTTAAAAAAAGTGAAGTTGCAATTGACCTAAATAAAGCGTTAGCAGTACTAGACGCTGATCATTTTGGTTTAGAAAAAGTTAAAGAAAGAATAATTGAATTTTTAGCTGTTCAAAAAAGAATGGATAAAATTAAAGGTCCCATCTTATGTTTAGTTGGACCTCCAGGTGTTGGCAAAACTTCATTAGGTAAATCAATTGCTAGAGCAACAAATAGAGAGTTTGTAAGAGTTTCAGTTGGTGGTATGCGTGATGAAGCTGAAATTAGAGGTCACAGAAGAACTTATATTGGCTCTTTACCTGGAAAAATTATTCAAATGATGAAAAAAGCTGGAACAAAAAATCCGCTAATTCTTCTTGATGAGATTGATAAAATTGGAAATGATTATAGAGGAGATCCTTCTTCAGCTTTACTTGAAGCATTAGATCCAGAACAAAATGCAACTTTTAATGATCACTATCTCGAAGTCGATTATGATTTGTCAGACGTAATGTTTGTGACTACAGCTAATACTTTAAATATTTTACCACCTTTATTAGATAGAATGGAAGTTATTAGACTTGCAGGTTACACAGAGGATGAAAAAATAAATATTGCGAACAAATATCTTTTACCAAAACAAATTAAAGATAATGGTGTTAAAGAAAAAGAAATGACACTATCAAAAGATATTATAAAAGAGATTATTAGAAGCTATACAAAAGAATCTGGCGTTAGAAATTTAGAAAGAGAGATTTCAAAAGTAGCCAGAAAGGTTGTTAAAAAAGTTGTATCTGGTGAAGAAAAAGAAGTTAATATTGATTTAAAAAATCTACATGATTATTTGGGTATTCAAAAATTTAAGTTTGGTGAATTAGAAAATGAAGATAAAATTGGTGTTGTTACAGGTTTAGCTTGGACGGAATATGGGGGGGAAATACTTAAAATAGAAACTGTTATTATGCCTGGAAAAGGTAGAATGCAAATCACTGGTAAACTCGGTGAAGTGATGCAGGAATCTATTAAAGCTGCAAAATCATTTATTAGATCTAAAAGTTTAGAGTATGGAATTATTCCACCTTTATTTGAAAAAAAAGATTTTCATATTCATGTGCCAGAGGGCGCCACACCTAAGGATGGTCCATCTGCAGGAATAGGAATGGTAACATCTATAGTCTCGGCTATAACAAAAATTCCTGTAAGAAGAGACGTTGCTATGACTGGTGAAGTAACATTAACTGGACAAGTATTACCAATCGGAGGTTTAAAGGAAAAACTATTAGCAGCTCATAGAGCTGGTATCAAGCAGGTTATTATACCCAAAGAAAATGAAAAAGATTTAGCTGATATGCCCAAAAAGATTACTGATGATATCAAAATAACGCCAGTCGAGCATGCTGACGAAGTATTAAAAATAGCCTTAACAAAAGAACTAAAAAGAGTTGAGTGGGTTGAGGTTGAAAGCATTTCTAAACAAAACGATAAATCTCAAGCCAGCATTCAATAATTACCAATTTACATTATTGATTCCTTAATGTAATAGTAGCGCTTGTTTTGGGCGGTTAGCTCAGCTGGTAGAGCATCTCGTTTACACCGAGGGGGTCAAAGGTTCGAGTCCTTTACTGCCCACCAAAACAACTTAAGTGGGGGTGTAGCTCAGTTGGTTAGAGCGATCGCCTGTCACGCGATAGGTCGAGGGTTCGAGTCCCTTCACTCCCGCCACTTTTTAAAGCTTAATATGTTAATATTTATTAAATTAGCTTCTATGTCCTCTACACGATGTTAAAAAAAGTGTTATATAGTTTTTATGCTTTCTGAATTTTTAAAAGATTATCTACCAATTGTTCTATTTTTAATAATAGCTTTTGTCTTAAGCTGTGCTTTTATTGTAGTGAATTTAATACTATCCCCAAAGCATCCTGATCCAGAAAAATTATCAGCTTATGAGTGTGGTTTTGAACCTTTTGAGGATTCTAGAATTGAATTTGATGTTAGGTTTTACCTAGTTGCAATTCTTTTTATTATTTTTGATTTAGAAATAGCATTTTTATTTCCATGGGCAATCTCATTAGGAGATATTGGTTTATTAGGTTTTTCTTCAATGATGATTTTCTTAGGAATCCTTACTGTAGGCTTTATATATGAATGGAGAAAAGGTGCTCTAGATTGGGAATAGAATTTTAGATTATGAATTTAGAAGATAAAAATAAACAAATACCTGAAGAGTTTAAAAAACTTGCTGAAGATTTTACTAATGATGGTTTTATAACAACATCATTAGATAATTTAATTAATTGGTCAAGAGCTGGCTCGTTGCACTGGATGACTTTTGGCTTGGCTTGTTGTGCGGTAGAAATGATGCAGACTGCTATGCCAAGATATGACCTCGAAAGATTTGGTGCGGCCCCAAGAGGTTCACCTAGGCAGTCAGATGTAATGATAGTTGCAGGAACTTTAACAAATAAAATGGCTCCCGCACTTAGAAAAGTTTATGATCAAATGCCTGAACCTAGGTATGTAATCTCAATGGGCAGCTGTGCTAATGGTGGTGGATATTATCATTATTCTTATTCAGTTGTACGAGGATGTGATAAAATTGTCCCGGTTGATATTTATGTTCCTGGGTGCCCACCTTCAGCAGAAGCATTATTGTACGGCATATTGCAACTGCAAAAAAAAATTAGAAACAAAGGATCGTTTGAAAGATAGTAAATATGATCAATCTGACTAACCTTGAAAAAAAAATTAATTCAGAGCTCACTACCAAGATTAATAAATCTGTGATTAAGCACGAGCAACTTTATTTATATATTGATAGCGAAGATTTAATTGATGTTACGTTATTTATAAAGAATAATGAAAACACTAAATTTAGACAGTTAATTGATGTTACTGTTGTTGATTACCCTGAAAATACACAACGCTTTAAATTAGTTTATCTATTTTTAAGTCATGAATTTAATCAAAGGATTATATTGAGTTATTCAATTAATGAAAATGAAGTAATCCCATCATTAACATCAATATATCCTGCTGCAAATTGGATGGAGCGTGAAGTCTTTGACATGTATGGAGTTAAATTTAAGGATCACCCAGATTTAAGAAGAATTCTTACAGACTATGGTTTTGAAGGGCATCCTTTAAGAAAAGATTTTCCATTAACTGGTCACACTGAGGTTAGATACAGCGAAGAGTTAAAAAAAGTTATTAAAGAACCAGTGAAATTAGAACAAAACTACAGAAACTTCGATTACGAGAGCCCTTGGGAAGGAACCAAATATATAAATAAACAAACAGATCAGAAAAATGACAAAAAAAACTAAAACATTAAATCTTAACTTTGGACCACAACACCCAGCGGCCCATGGTGTACTAAGACTAATTTTGGAATTGGATGGAGAAGTTGTTGAAAAGGCAGATCCTCATATTGGGTTGCTACATCGTGGTACTGAGAAGTTAATAGAAAACAAAACATACATGCAGGCAGTACCATATTTCGATAGACTTGATTATGTTGCGCCAATGAATCAAGAACATGCTTTTGCATTAGCAATTGAAAAAATTTTAAAAATAGAAATTCCTATTAGAGCGCAATTTATAAGAGTTATGTTTTGCGAAATAGGCAGAATATTAAGCCATATTTTGAATGTTACTACTCAAGCCCTTGATGTGGGTGCTTTAACACCATCACTTTGGGGATTTGAAGAACGTGAAACTTTAATGACTTTTTATGAAAGAGTTTCTGGATCAAGATTGCATGCCAACTACTTTAGAGCTGGTGGTGTTCATCAAGATTTACCAATGGGCCTAGATATTGATATAGGAAAATTTTGTGAATCTTTTCCTAAAATAATTGATGATTTAGAAACATTACTTACTGATAATAGAATATTTAAACAAAGAAATGTAGATATTGGAATCGTAACAAAAGAAGATGCTTTAAATTATTCTTTTAGTGGCGTTATGATTAGAGGGTCTGGTGTTCCTTGGGATTTAAGGAAATCTCAACCGTATGACTGTTATGAGCAATTAGAATTTAAAATTCCTATTGGAAAAAATGGAGATTGCTATGATAGGTACCTATGTAGAATTGATGAGATGAGAGAAAGTGTTTCTATTATTAAACAGTGCTTAGCCAAAATGACCAGAGGTCCAATCAAATCATCTGATGGAAAAATTAGCCCACCTGCAAAAAAGGATATCAAACAATCGATGGAAGCTCTAATTCATCATTTTAAATTATTTACCGAAGGGTACAGAGTGGATAAAGATGAAATCTATACAGCTGTTGAGGCGCCAAAAGGTGAGTTTGGTGTTTATCTAATTTCAGATGGATCAAGCAAACCTTATAAATGTAAAATTAGAGCACCAGGTTTTTCACATTTACAAGCTATGGATTATTTGATGAAAGGTCATATGTTAGCTGACGTACCTGCAATCTTAGGATCATTAGATATAGTATTTGGAGAGGTTGATAGATAATGAGCTTAAGAAGACCATCAAAAGAACAACCTGATAATTTTGAATTCAGCTCTTCTTCCATAGATGCTGCTAAAATAATAATCAAAAAATATCCAAAAGATAAACAGCAGAGTGCCGTAATGGCTTTACTTTATATAGCTCAAAAACAAAATAATAATTGGATACCACTTGTTGCAATGAAATATATTGGTAAATTTTTAGATATGCCCTACATAAAAGTTTATGAAGTAGCAACATTTTACACGATGTATAACCTTGCACCAGTTGGAAGACATTTTATACAAGTGTGTACTACAACACCATGTATGATTAGAGGAGCGTACAAATTAGTAGAAGCCTGTAAAGAAAAAATTTCTGAAAATGAAAATGTACTATCTGAGAATAAGAGCTGTTCTTGGATGGAAGTAGAGTGTTTAGGTGCATGTGTAAATGCACCTATGATGCAGATTAATGATGATTATTATGAAGATTTAGATAAAGATAAAACTTTAAAAATTTTAGATGAAATACTAAGCGGTAAGACACCTAAGTCTGGATCATATAGAGGTAGAGTAAATAACGAACCTGAAAATAATAGAAAAACACTTTTGGATTTATAAAATGCTTAAAGATAAAGATCGAATATTTAAAAATTTGTATAACGATGCTGGTGTGGATATTAATTCTGCAAAAAAAAGAGGAGATTGGATTAAAACTAATGAATTAATTAAAAAAGGTAGGGATTGGATAATTACTGAAGTTAAAGCTTCACAACTTAGGGGTAGAGGAGGTGCTGGATTTCCAACAGGTTTAAAATGGTCTTTTGCACCAAAAGAATTAGGTTCAAGACCTCATTATCTTGTTATTAATGGAGACGAATCAGAACCGGGCACTTGTAAAGATAGAGATATTTTAAGATTTGAACCTCATAAATTAATTGAAGGATGTTTGATTGCTGCTTACGCTGTTCAAGCACATGTTTGTTATATTTATATAAGAGGAGAATATTTTATAGATGGAGAAAAACTTCAAGCAGCAATTGATGATGCCTATGAAAAGAAATTGATAGGAAAAAATTCATCAGGGAGTGGTTGGGATTTAGATATTTATATTCATTATGGAGCAGGTGCATATATATGTGGTGAAGAGACAGCGTTACTTGAAAGTATAGAGGGTAAAAAAGGTCAACCTAGATTGAAACCACCTTTCCCAGCTTTAATAGGTCTTTATGGTTGCCCAACAATAATTAACAATGTCGAAACTATAGCGGTTATCCCTACAATATTAAGAAGAGGAGGAAAGTGGTTTGCATCTTTAGGTAAAGAAAAAAATACTGGTACAAAAATATTTTGTATATCTGGTAATGTTAATAATCCATGTAATGTTGAAGAAGAAATGAGTATATCACTTAAAGAGTTGATTGAAGTCCATGCTGGTGGTGTAATTGGAGGATGGGATAACTTACAAGCAGTAATTCCAGGTGGTTCATCAATGCCTTTAATACCCCAAAAAACTTGTGAAACCTTAACTATGGATTTTGATTCATTGATGGCAGAAAAAAGTGGGTTAGGCACCGCAGGTATAGTTGTTATTAACAAAGATCAAGACATCATTAAATGTATGGCAAGAATTGCTAGATTCTATAAACATGAAAGCTGTGGTCAATGTACACCTTGTAGAGAGGGTACGGGATGGATGTGGAGAATGCTTGAAAGGATGGCTAAAGGTGAGGCCTCGAGAGATGAAGTCGACATGTTGGGAGATGTTACAACTCAAATTGCTGGACATACTATTTGTGCTTTTGGTGAGGGGTCTTCATGGCCTGTACAAGGATTACTAAGACATTTTAAAAAAGAAATTGAAGAAAGAAATAATTTTAATCCAACTTTTAATAAGGGAAAAAATATTCCTTATTTAGTCGATCAACATTTGTTAAATAAAAAAGATGCTTAAATTAAAAGTTAATGAAATTGATATAGAGGTTGAAGAAGGTCTAACTGTACTTCAAGCTTGTGAAAAAGCTGGAGTTGAAATACCAAGATTTTGTTATCATGAAAAATTATCGATAGCGGGTAATTGCAGAATGTGTTTAGTGGAATTAGAAAAATCCCCTAAACCAGTAGCTTCATGTGCCATGCCTGCGGCTGAAGGAATGAATATTAAGACAAATACTGAATTTGTAGAAAAAGCAAGAAAAGGTGTTATGGAATTTTTGTTAGCTAACCATCCATTAGATTGTCCTGTTTGCGAT
>Ga0308004_10001259_pt1 | contig 11221 bp, 10 predicted proteins | sample Neamet38_FD_203156 | JGI IMG/M metagenome (GOLD analysis project Ga0308004, IMG submission 203156) | Marine microbial communities from water near the shore, Antarctic Ocean - #38 | ecosystem: Environmental > Aquatic > Marine > Unclassified | place: Southern Ocean | collected 2014-06-06 | reverse complement strand
TTCTTCCTATAGAGCCGTAGTAGACCACTACGTTGATAGGCTGGATGTGTAAGCGCTGTAAGGCGTGTAGCTGACCAGTACTAATAGCTCAATTGGCTTGATTTATGCACTGAAAAAAATTTTCAGTATCAAGAAAGACACTTTTTATTAAAATATAAATTGATATTAATTTACAACGAAAAGAAAAAAAGCCCGCAAGAAATTGTGGGCTTTTTTCTATTTAAACATGTCATATAAGCGATCGCGATAAATTAAATATTTCTCATAACCCAAACAAAACAAGGTGCTATTTTATTTTATTTATTTTAAATTTTTAGTGAGTCAATATAGAATAATTTAATGGATAAAAAAAAAATTTTAAGCCAGTTAGTAATATTGATAGAACGGATTAGGCCAATTCAGAAAAATTTAAAAAAAAAAATAAATGAATTTAATTATATTAATAACGGACACCTAGATTCTATGGAAATGATTAGGTTCAATTTTAATATAGAAAAAAAGTTTAAAATTAAAATAAAACCCCAAGAAACAACAAGTAAAAAATTTCAAACTTTAGATGGGCTAGCATCAATTATCCTAAAAAAAATTATTTAGCAATATTTAGCAACATTTTCTTGTTAATTTTTCCAAGATTCGTTTTGGGAAATTTATTTAAAAAAATTATTTTGTTAGGTAGTTGAAAAGTTGATAATTTTTTTAAGCATATATTTTTGATATAATTTTCATTTATTTTATTATTTTTTTTCACAAATAAAAAAATGTGAGAATAATTTTGAGTTTCTTTACCAACCACAGCAACTTCATAAATTTTTTTATCTTTAAGAAAAATATTCTCTATGTCTTCAGGGTAAATCGTTATACCGCTTCTTCTTATAATATTTTTTTTTCTTGACAAAAAATAAAGATAATTTTTTTTATCTAAAAAACCTACATCACCAGTTTTAAAATAGTCTTTATAATATGCGTTGGTATTTAATTGTTTTGAATTTAAGTAAAATTTAAATTTACCTGGAGTTTTGCAAATTATTTCACCAGCCTTATAATTCGTGATAAGCTTGTTTTGATCGGAGAGAATTTTTATATCAATATTTTTATGGTAAGATTTCCCAACACTTTTGAATTTCTCTTTCTCTTTTAAAAGATTTATGTTTGTAACGGTTCCAATTTCAGCCGCGCCATACATTTCATAGAGATTAATCTTTTTGCTTAAAATCTTGTCTTTTACACTATTAAAAAGTTTTGTTGAGGCTGATATTAAGCCTTTGCTAAGGTAAAAATTTTTAAAATAATTTCTCTTTTTAACAATCTCATAGATTTGACTGGCAATAAGAACTGAGAATGTAACTTTATATTTTTTAATTAGATCACAGTACAGAGGAACACTGAACTTATTCATAACCACACAAGTTGCCCCACTCAATAAAGGAACATATAAAGTTCTCATTCCTAAAGAGTGATCTATTGGACTTGTAACAATAATAGTGTCTTTGTGATTAATATTGTAAAGTTTTCTAAAAAGCTTGAACCTTATTATTTTTGTATTCTGAGAAAAAACTATAGGTTTAGGTTTTGCTGTAGATCCTGAGCTTAATGTAATTATAAAATTTTTATTTACATTAATTTTTTTTTCTAATTTAATTTTTTTTTTATTGGGAGCAAAAAAATAAGAAAATTTACGTGATAAATTGGTACTTAAAAAATTTTTGATTTTAAGTTTCCCTTTGAAATAATCACAATATTTACTATTTCCAATCAATCCATCAGATTTTGTCAATTTTATTATTTCAGTTAAGTGGTCGTTAGAATAATATGTACCAGTAGGAACTATGGTACAGTTCAAATATGACAAAGCAAACAAAGACAAGATATGAGATAAGCTATTGTCTTCTATAATAACGACTATATTTTTACTTTTAAAATTACTATCTTTTAAATTCGATATAGTTTGAAGAACTAAGAGATAAAATTCTTTATAAGTAAGCTGTTTACCTTCTAAAATGAGAGCTATTTTATCAGGCAAGAGCGAGGCTTTTTTTCTTAAAATATTAAAAATACTCATTTATTTTTTTTGAAACGTAATTATATGTTTTTTCAGTTTTTTTCATTTTGTATTTTAACGTGTCGGTTAATTTTTTAAAGCTTAACCAAAGAAATTTAAGTTCAATCTCTTCTTTATTGTTAAAAGCGTTAAGCATACTCATTGTATGATTTTTACTTTTTAATGTTTGTGCTATTCTCGATTGCGGAGACTGAAAAATTTTAATTTTATTAATCTTTAAAATTTTATCACCTTCATTTAATATATCTGACACTTCTTTTATTGCTTTTTTATTTTCCTTAAGTTCTTTGTTATTCTGCTCATGCTTTAAGGCTATCATATTAAAAGCTAATGAGTTTAGTGATTTGATGAATATTTCAAAAAAAATATTTTTTATTTTTGGTGATAGTGTTGTTTTTTTTAAATCATTTCTGAGTTCATCGACTTGCTCTTTTCTTTCTCCAAAAATCTCTTTAATTGGAAATCCTCTTTGAATATGGCTAATTATAATTGTTCCTGGTTTTTGAATCTTTCCAGACAACCACATAGTCATACCAACAAGATTTTTTTTTTTAATATTTTTTAAAAATAAATAATATAAATTTTTATCAATTTTATTTTGCAAATTAACATTCAAGCATTTGTACCACCAGAAAGGTATTGATGTACAAGGGGTAATTATTAAAGTTTTTTTATCAAGATATGGTTCTATATTTTTAAATATTTTTTTAAGATTCTGATTAATTTTTGTGGTGATAAAAATATTATCAATTTTTTCTTTTTTTATTTCCTCAAGTTTTTTTATGACAATAAATCTTTTTGAGTTATTTAGGTGGAATTTTTTTTTAAGCGTTGAATTATTGTAGACTTTTATATCTAAACCTTTTAATTTAATTATTTTATAATTTTTATTTCGACATAAAAAAAAAATTTTATGATTTGCTTTAAATAAGCATGCCGCAAGATAAGAGCCAATTGCACCACCACCATATATAAGAGTATTTTTTTTTACTTTTTTGTGAAAACTGATAGCCATTTTTTTTTAATTGATGATGAGTGAATACTGTCAAGACTTTTTACGATATCTAAATTATTTTTTAAACTTAACAGAATAGGTATTTGCGTTTTCTGATTATTATATAGATAATAAATTTGATTATACACATTTATAAAAGCATCTAAAAATCCCCCAGGGTGTCCTGGAGAGTATGTAAATAGTTTTTTATCACTCAGGTATTTTGTATTTTTTGAAAGTCTATTAATTATAGATATATTTCCATTATTATCACAAAAACGAACCTCTTCTGGATTGCTGTGAATCCAATGTAGACTACCCTTAGAGCCAAAAATTTGTATTGATAGTTCGTTTCTTTTTCCAGTTGCATTCTTAGAAAACCATAGATGCCCTACAAATTTTTTAAATTTTAACCATGTAAAAGCATTATCTATATAAGAATTTTTTAAGTTTTTAATTTCAAAACTATTAACTTTAAGCGGAACTGTTTCAAAAAAATAAACTATAAGCGATAGTAGGTGGCTAGCTAGATCCAAATGAATGTTGGGTATAGTAAGATCTTTTGTTCTCCATTTTTTTATCTTATTTTTACTCAAAGTAGAAGCCTGCTGAGGCATTTCTAAAATTAAATTATTTATTTTTCCAATTTTTTTTAAGAGTGGTTTTATTTCCATTACTGCAGGGTAGCCTAAATAATTATAAGTGCTTGAGAAAAATATTTTGTTTTTTTTTATAAGTTTATAAATTATTTTTGCTTCTTTTAAATTAGCAGCAAAAGGTTTTTCAGCAATAATCCCTATTTTTTTTTTTACTAATTCATAGTAAATATCTAGTCTATCGTTAGGTGGAGTTAAAACTAAAGCTAGATCTATATTTTTATACTCTGAAGCTATTAATTTATTTAAATTATTATAAATTTTTTCTTTAGGCAATAAATAAAATTGCGAGTTTTTATTTTTTTTTTTCTTTTTTTTAGTAAAGCAACCACAGGTTATTTCAAATTTATTTGACGCTAAAATACTTCTAAGATGAGTTTTTGAAATAGTAGAATCATGCCCACCTCCTATGATAGCGATTTTAATTTTTTTATTTAATTTAAATGCTAAATTTTGGTCCATTAACAGTTAACCACTTGTTATTTTTTGTTATTTTTTTTGAAAAACTAAAAAATTTTTTATAATTTATTATATACATCATTGATTTTCCAACTTGTGTTTTTTGGTATAATTTATGTTGTAACGCTTTATAACCAATTTTATATCCATTTGAAATGGTTTCTCTTCTTATCAATCTTGCAAAAAAAATCCAAGTAATTTTTTTTTTTATTTTCTTTTTTTTAATATATCCATAAAATTTTTTTTCAAATCTAAAGGGTACTTTGTTTTTCCAGTCAAGATAATGCAAAAATGGAATCCAATTATACCCAAGACCAACGTTACAACATTTTAAATTTTTTAATTTAAACAATCTTTCAAATACAGAATTTTTCCCGTATGAATTGTTAGAAGTTTTACAAAGAATTTTTTTAGCATCGGGACCGAACCCAGCAATTGAAAACATAGGATCACAAGACCTAACTATTTTTTTTTGTTTTAAAAAAAAATTTGGAAAATAACCGATATCAGCTTTAGTTTTTTCAATATTAAAAATTTTATTTTTTTTAGTGAACGTATAAGAGTAGGTGGGTACAAATATATTACCTTTTTCTCCGATTATTTTGCTCAAACATTGAAAGATCCATCTACTAGATACGAGCAAAAAATTTTTATTTTTAGTTTTTGGAACTCCAAGCATGCCTACATTAGTACTTAGAAATATAGAGTCACCTTTATCAATCCCAATGTCTAGAAGCTTTTTCTTTAACTCTTTTTGATCATAATCCGACATGAGCATTTAAATATATATTTTAGACAAACTAAATTTTAAGAAAGTTTTTTAATAATTAAATTATTAATCCACATACAATATTATTTGCATTTCCTCTTAAGTTTAAAATGTTTTTATAAATTTCATCATATTGCTGAGCCGCAGCAATGAATATTTTTTTTTCATTGTTTCTTAAGATATCAGGTGTCATAATTTTTTTTTCATAAAGCTTTTTTCCTACGAGATCTTTATTTCCATCCACAATTTCATATTTTTTAAGTTTTTTAAAAAAAATAGTTTTAGATATTAGTTGTTTAGCTATATTTCCAGATCCATAAATAACTAGATCATCAAATTTATTTGGGTCTAAAATTAAATAATCAGCTTTGTGCCCACTAAGATATTTTTTTAATTCTTCTAGAGTTTGAACGTTAAGCGAACCAAATTTTATTACTATATGATCATCTAGAAATATTTTTTTTATGCCACCTTCAAATAATTTAAAAAATAAAAATGCTATTGATTTTAGAATTTTAAAGTCTAATTCACTGTCTTTATAATTAACACTTATTTGATAATTGCAATCAACCAGTTTGTATTTTATACAATTATTAACAAACTCATTTATTTCATCTTCGCTGTCGTTTTCATCGGTAAAAATATATTTTACAGTTATTTTTGTTGGGTCAATTTCAGCATATGTTTTTAAATTTTCAAAAACATTTTGAAATTTTTGTCTTCCTCTCACTTTTTTAAAAGTTTCTTCTGTTCCCGCGTCTATACTAGTAGTAATTTTGACAAGACCTTTTTTTAAGAATTCATTTAAAGCTTCACTGTATCTTACCGAATTAGTAAAAACCCTATGATAGAGTTTCGGGTTTGCACTTTTGTTGATCTCCTCAAATATTTGTTTAAAAGATTTATCTAATGTCGGTTCGCCACCACCCCAAACTACCTGATTGCAATTACTTAAAGATTTATTTTCACTTAAGTAACTCACAAATTCAACAACATTATAATTAGACTTTTTACCACCGTAGTATATTTCACTACAATAATTGCATCTCAGATTACAAACAGAATGGTGTTCTATCGATAAGTGTGAAACATTAGCATTAAAGCTAGGCTTTTGATCAGTTTCTTTTAAGAAAACACAACCTTTGCAGTATTCATTTTTGTTTTCTTGTATTTCATCGAACAACCTCTCTCTAGCTTTTTTAATATCATCAGCTTTAGGAGTTTCATCATCTGTAATGGATATGAGCTTTGCGTCACCACGCATTTTGTTTTCAAAAAAAAATCTTTTACAGCACGCCCTGATTTCATTAGGAGCTAAATAGAGTGAACTTTCTAGATTTGAACATGTTTTGTATTTTTTTTTCATTAAAAGTAATCTGTATTATTTAATTAATTGATTAACTATTTTATCTTTTACTGTAACACATCTATAATTTTTTAATATAAATCTTTTATATTTTTTAACAATACGATCAATTAAATAAATTTTTTTTTTTTTATTTAAATTTTGCCTATTAATTTTAACATATTCATTTGCGAGCTCACCTCTCCAACGATATTGAATATGCGGTAGAAGTTTTGCATATTTGTTTTTTATTAGTTTGTTTTTTAAAAAAGAATTAATGTGTCTCCAAGCATTAAATTTAGAATCTAAATGAAACATCGAAATTTTCGAATTGGTTATTGAACTTTTGTTAAAGTATTTATGGTAAATAATATCAGAAGAAAAACAAATTTTTTTTTTATTATAAAAATGAGTTTTAAAAATAAAAAAAATATCTTCATATATTTTTGAAAAAAAAGTTATTTTATTTCTAGTTAAAAATTCTTTATTAAAAATAATTGCGATCGCCTCCATGTTATTGGTATTGTTAAAAAATTTTTCTAGATTGTATTTGCTATACTCAATATAAGGCGCCGAGATACTTTTTGATTTCTTTTTTAGATAGGTAATATTAGGTTTGTAGGTTTTTAAAAAATTAATTATTTTTTTTAAATTTTTAATTTCAAGATAATCATCAATATCTAAAAATAAAATATATTTAGATTTTGATTTTATCAAACCTAAATTTCTTGCCACACCTGGAGATCTCATTTTTTTTTTATTAGCTTTATATATTCTAATATTTTTTATTAGTGATATTTTTTTTTTTAATATTTCGTAAGAATTATCACTAGAATTGTTATCGATATATATAATTTCAATTTCTTTAAATTTTTCTTGTATACTGTAAATGTTATCAAAATTTTTTTTGATAAATCTTCTAGAATTAAAAAAAGGAATTATAATGGATACGTTGTATTTCATGCGCTATTTAATAAATAAGTCTTCTTAATTATAATTTAAACTGGTCTATAAATTTTTTTATTTTTTTTAAAATATATTCTTGTTCATTTTTTTTAATCCCGTAATAAAGTGGAATAGAAAGAGTGTTGCTAAAATATTTTTTTGCACCAGTAAAATTACCTAATTTTTTTTTATTAAAAAAAGAAAACATAAATAAAGGCTTGTAATGAAACTGAGGGAAAATATTATTTTTATTTAAATACTCAAAAAATCGATTTTTATTACTTTTTAATTTACTTAAATTTAAATTTATTAAAAAAAGATGAAAACTTGAATTTTTATAGTTTTGATATTTAGGGATACTTATATGTGTGTTAATTTTTTTTATTTCTTTTACATATCTTAGGTAGGCTTTTTTTCTATTTTGTAGAAAAATATTTATTTTTTGAAGTTGACTAACACCTAAAGCGCAATTTAGATCACTCAATCTATAATTCACAGAAAAATTTTTAATATCGTAATCCCAATACTTCTTATTTTTTATAATACTATGATTTTTTATTAATCTAATTTTAGAAGCTATCAATTTATTATTTGTAGTAACAACACCACCTTCACCAGTAGTGATTGTTTTCACGGGATGAAAAGAAAAAACACTTATGTCACTATGGCTGCAAGATCCGATCATAATTTTTTTATTGTTATGCTCATATTTCGCTCCGAACGCATGGCAGGCATCTTCAATCAAAAAAAATTTATATTTTTTTTTTAGTCTATAAAAATTAATTACATTTTCAGCGTAACCACCTAAGTACATAGTTATAACAGCTTTTATTTTTTTTATTTTATTTTTTTTTATACAGTCCATTAAAGTATCAGGTGTCATCTGACCTGTGGTTGAATCAACATCAGCCAAAAAAATATTAGCACCAATTTTTCTTGCCATACTGTAAGAGGCCACAAAATTTACAACTGGCATAATAATATTATCTTTAGGTAATAAATTTATGCCTCTAAATGCCAAATCCAATCCAGCCGTACCATTTATGCACGATACAGCATGCTTAACTTTCAGGTATTTGCATATTTTTTTTTCAAATAAGCTGACGAAATTACCGCTTGTTATCAGTTTGTTTTTGAGAGCCTTAATAATTATCTTTATATCTTTATTATCAATATATTGCTTATTATAGGTAATTTTTTTCATTTTATTAAAAAATACTTGACTGTTCAACTAATGAACATTAAGATCGTTCAATTATTGAACAATTATGAATAACAGTCAAGATTTATTAAATTTACTAAGAATAATTAAAAAAAAGCCAAAACTTTCGCAAAGAGAACTAGCTAAAAACTTGGGATTTAGCTTAGGAAAATTAAACTATTGTCTTAACGCAATAAAAAATAAAGGTTTTATAAAGATAGAAAATTTTAAAAATAATCCCAACAAAGCAAACTATATATACATACTAACACCTAAAGGTATTTCTGAAAAAGCAAAATTAACAATTAATTTTATGAAAAGGAAAATAAAAGAATATGAAGAGCTTAGAGCAGAAATAGATAAATCAAATCATAATGAAATTTAAATCAATTTTAATAACAGGTGGTACAGGATCTTTTGGTAAAGCTTTTGTTAGACATTTAATTAAAACAAGAAAAGATCTTAAAAGATTGGTTATTTTTAGCAGAGATGAATGGAAGCAAAGTGAAATGGCAAAAGAATTTCCTGTATCCAAATTTCCTTTTATTAGATTTTTCCTTGGAGATGTTAGGGATTTTGAAAGGTTAAAAAGAGCCGTTAAAGATATAGAGGTAATTGTACATGCAGCTGCGCTAAAACAAGTTCCAGCAGCAGAATACAATCCCATCGAATTTATTAAAACTAACATCATTGGCGCCCAAAATATAATAGAAGCATCAATAGAGCAAAATATCAAAAAAGTTATAGCCTTATCTACAGATAAAGCTGCGGCACCACTTAACTTATATGGCGCGACAAAGCTTTGTAGTGACAAGCTTTTTATTGCAGCTAATAATTATAGTGGAAAAAATATTTTTTCTGTTTGTAGGTACGGTAACGTAATGGGTACAAGAGGGTCAGTAATCCCTCTTTTTTTAGAACAGGTAAAAAAAGGGACAATCACAATAACTAATAAAGAAATGACCAGATTCAATATCACATTAAACGAAAGTATAGATTTAGTTTTATATGCAATAAAAAACTCTTTAGGGAATGAAATATTTATACCTAAAATTCCATCATATAGAATAATGGACTTAGCAAAGTCTATAAGTGAAAAATGTAAAATAAAAATACTAGGTATAAGACCAGGAGAAAAAATTCACGAGGAAATGATAACTGTAAACGACAGTTTTAACACTATTGAAAACTCAAAATACTATATTATTTTACCTAGTCTACAGAAGGCAACAATAAATAAATATTTAAAATATTATAAAGCCCAAAAAATAAATAAGCCTTTCAGCTACAACTCAAAAGATAATAAAAAATTTTTAAATGTTAAAGAGATAAAAGAATTAATTCAAAAAAATATCTCTTAATAATTGTAATTATGTATGGCTAATTTTCATTAAATTGCACCAATTATTAGTCTATTTTTATTATTAAATATTTGTATGAAAAGATTAATAATCGACCCTAGCAAAATATCGTTGAACTCTAGTGAGGAGAATGTTTTCTTGCAAGGTGCTTTTCTTAACTACCTTGATAATGATCGTAGACAAAAAATAAATTATTCTATTCTTTCAAAAACAAAATTAGACATAGATAGTGAGATTAAGCAGGCAATACATAATAGAGAAATTTACGACGAGGTTCTACAAGAACTATTTCCAATTTTAAATAAATTAAATAAAATTAATTGGAATTATAAAACTTGGAATTTCTTTATAGGTCATTGGTTAAATAACTACATTGCAGTTATAAGAAACAGAATCGATTTAATAAAACCCTTAATAAATTCTGATATAAATTATGAAGAGCAAATAAGAATAGGCAGGAACACCTCTCTGACATGTAATGACATACGTCATTTCACTTATAAATGTAGTTTAATTGAATGGAATGAAAAATTATTTTCAAGAATTATATATATTATGCATTCTCAAAATTTCATTAATGATGCTAGCCTTTTAAATCCAATACAAAATACTATTAAAAAAAAAGAGGGATTTCTTAATAAAATTAATTATATTTTAAAAATTAATATAATTAAATTTTTTGAACGAGTAATTTGTTTTAATAACAATTATTTATTCTATAATAGTTATATAAATAATAAAAATAAGTTATTTAAAATTATTTTAAAACTTAGAGATGTTCCTTTTATATATTCTTTTGCCTTTTTTAATAATAAAATTATAAATGAAGAAATAAATTTTTCATTAAGAAAAAAAATAAATATTAATTTTGAATCAAAAAATTTAGATATAAAAATTTTAAAATTTCTTTTAATAGAATTATTGCCAACAATTTATCTTGAAGGATTTCAACAGCAAAAAAAACTTGCAGAAAATTCACATCTACCAAAAAAAATAAAGAAAGTTTTTATTACACATGCTTACTCCGAGAATAGCTTCAAATTTTGGTTAGCCGACCAAATAAATGGTGGTACAAAACTTATACACGGACAACACGGTGCTGGACACAACATTTATAAAGAATTTTTTGGTGATTTTCATGAAATAAATATTTCGGAAAAATATTTTACCTGGGGCTGGAAAATTGATAATAAAAAGGTAGTTCCTGTAGGTAATTATTTAATAAATAAAAGAAATAAATTTAACTCTTCATATAATAAAAATATTTTACTTGTGTTACCGACTGCAAACATTTTTAAACGAGACTCAAATATTTATTATGCCGATAGTTTAGCTGAAGATGCAAAAGAATATCAAAAGTTTGTTGACAGTATAAATCCAGGTTTATTAAATTCCATCAGTATAAGAAACCACCCTCAAAAAGTTCGAAGAG
>Ga0308004_10001258_pt1 | contig 11221 bp, 7 predicted proteins | sample Neamet38_FD_203156 | JGI IMG/M metagenome (GOLD analysis project Ga0308004, IMG submission 203156) | Marine microbial communities from water near the shore, Antarctic Ocean - #38 | ecosystem: Environmental > Aquatic > Marine > Unclassified | place: Southern Ocean | collected 2014-06-06 | reverse complement strand
GCTAGTATTCCTCATCCCGAAATGGAATTGGAAAATGATTTTGTGAAAGGAGTTAAAGCTGCTTTTTATCCAATATACCCATCTACTGATAAATTAATAAATAAAGGTATTTCACAACGGGTAATTCAGAAAATTGTCGCGGGATTATTACAAGCTAAAAAAAAGGAATTTTCAGAGACTCTACCTCATTATTTACTTGAACATTTTAAATTAATTTCAAAGAAAGAAGCTTTATTTCAAGTACATTATCCATCTAATCAGAATTTACTTGGTCGAGCTCAAGCACGTCTTAAGTTTGAAGAGTTTTTTTATATGCAAATGCAATTAATTATTAAAAACCTTCAGCGTAAACAAAAAATAAAAGGACACGTTTTCTCTAAAGTAGGATCATATTTTCATATTTTTTTTAATAAGCACCTCCCCTTTTCTTTGACAGAAGCTCAAAAACGAGTTGTTAAAGAAATTAGAAATGATTTAGGGTCAGGAAGGCAAATGAATCGATTACTTCAAGGTGATGTAGGATCAGGGAAAACGATTGTAGCATTATTATCAATGATTATATCCATTGATAATGACTTTCAAGCTACATTGGTTGCTCCAACAGAAATACTTGCACAACAACATAATCAATCCTTAAAGAAACTACTGAAAGGAACTTTCATAAAAATTAGCTTACTCACTGGAAGTACTACAAAAAAGGATAGAGCACTAATTCATGCTTCCCTTGAAAATGGTGATTTAAATATTTTAATTGGAACTCATGCCGTTTTTGAAGAAAAAGTAAAATTTAAAAATTTAGGCTTAGCCATCATAGATGAACAACATAGGTTTGGAGTTGCACAACGTGCTAGGTTGTGGAGGAAAAATCAAATACCTCCTCATGTTCTTGTTATGACTGCTACTCCTATTCCTCGTACTTTAGCAATGAGTATTTATGGAGACTTAGATGTTTCAGTTATTGATACTCTTCCTCCAGGCAGAAAACCAATTAAAACTATTCATCGTTATGATAAGAACCGTCTAAGAATTTTTGGTTTTATTAAAGATCAAATCAAATTAGGAAGACAAGTATATTTTGTTTACCCTTTAATAGAAGAATCAGAAAAATTGGATTATAAAGATTTAATGGATGGATATGAAAGTATTTCAAGAAGTTTTCCAACTCCAGAATACCAGATAAGTATTTTACACGGAAAAATGAAATCTGAAGATAAAGCCTACGAAATGGAACGTTTTATTAAAGGAAAAACTAAAATAATGGTAGCTACTACTGTAATTGAAGTTGGAGTTAATATTCCCAATGCCTCCGTCATGGTTATTGAAAGTGCAGAACGATTTGGTTTATCACAATTACATCAATTACGTGGTCGAGTTGGAAGGGGTTCAGACCAAAGCTATTGTATACTTATGAGTGGATCTAAACTTTCTGAAGGAGCAAAAACACGATTACAGACCATGGTTAAAAGTCAAGATGGATTTGAAATTGCTGAGGTAGATCTTAGACTTCGAGGGCCTGGAAACCTAATGGGTACACAGCAAAGTGGAGTTCTAGAACTCAAAATTGCAGATCTTATAAAAGATTCAACTTTACTTAAAGCTGCAAGAGAAACTTCTAAAGAAATTTTAAATAATGACCCTGAACTAAAAAACGCTGAAAACCAGGTGATTAAAAGAACAATTTCTGCATTGTCAATTGATTCAAATATTTGGAATTTTATCAGTTAAATTTGAAAAATTAGATTCTTACATTTGCATAAACTAATTAGAAAACAAACATTCCTTGAAAATATCTCATAACTGGCTACAACAATTTATAAAAACTGATCTCCAAGTAGAAGAAATCTCTACGCTATTGACTAACCTTGGACTTGAAGTCGAGGGCTCACATTCTTTTGAAAGCATCAAAGGAGGGCTCAAAGGGGTTGTTGTTGGAGAAATTTTAAAGTGTGAACAACACCCCAATGCTGATCGACTAAAAAAAACTGAAGTTGATTTGGGAAATGATAATATTGTATCAATTGTTTGCGGTGCACCTAACGTTAAAAAAGGTCAAAAAGTTTTGGTTGCTACAGTCGGAACAATATTAAATATGGATGATGGGAAAACTTTAAAAATAAGTAAAAGTAAAATTAGAGGCGAATTAAGTATGGGAATGATATGCGCTGAAGATGAGTTGGGATTAGGAGATAATCATGATGGAATATTAGTGCTAGAAAACATACATAAAAAAGGAACACTTGCTGCAGAAATTTTTAATGTTGAATTAGATACTGTTTTCGAAATTGGATTAACACCAAATAGAGCTGATGCAATGAGTCATATGGGAGTTGCTCGTGATCTAAAGGCCCTTTGCCTTTTGAAAAAAATTCCATTTCAATGGAGTATACCTGAAACCTCTTCTTTTCATGTAGACAACACTCAAAATACAATTAAAGTTACTGTTAAAGACACTGATAAGTGTCATCAATATTATGGATTAACAATCTCTGATATAATTGTTGCTCCCTCTCCTGTCTGGCTTCAAAACAGGTTAAAGGCAATTGGAATTTCTCCAAAAAATAATGTGGTAGATATTACTAATTATGTTTTACATGATTTAGGACAACCTTTACATGCTTTTGATGCTGGAAAGATAAATAAAGAAATCATTGTAAAAACATGTTCAAATAAAACACCTTTCACAACTCTTGATCAAACAAAAAGAATCTTACATTCAGATGATCTTATGATTTGTGATTCAGAAAATCCTCTTTGTATTGCTGGAATTTTCGGTGGATTAGAATCTGGTATTGATAAAAACACAACCTCTATTTTTTTAGAAAGTGCATACTTTAATCCTGTAAGTACACGCAAGTCAGCAAAGCGTCATACATTGAATACAGATGCGTCTTTTCGCTTTGAACGAGGTATAGATCCTGAAATTGGTATAATTGCGCTTAAACGTGCAGCAATTTTAATTAAACAACTTGCTGGAGGGCAAATTTCAAGCGAAATACAAGATTTTTCTGAACCTCTTGTTGAAGAAAGTCAAATATTCTTGAACTTTGAAACTTTGAAGAGAACTATTGGTCAATCCATTGACCAAAAAGATCTAAATACTATTTTAAATGCTTTAGAGGTACGCATAAATAATGTTTCTGATTCGGGTATTGAAATGACTGTGCCACGATATCGTGTTGATGTTAAACGACCTGCAGATATAATTGAAGAAATTCTTCGTGTATACGGTTTTAATAATCTTGACGAAAAACCACTTCAATATGAATCCAAACCTGACTATAACTGGAAAAGTCAACATAAGCTTGAGTCAGCCATTGCAGATCGGTTAACAGGTTTTGGTTTTATAGAAACAATAAATAATTCATTAGGTTCAACTGAGCATAAAGCTGATTTTAATGATCCGGTAACTCTAAAAAATCCATTAAGTGTAGATTTATCTCAAATGAGACAATCTTTAGTTCATAAATCTCTTGAAGTAATCGCATTTAATATCAATCGCCAAAATAAAGACTTAAAGCTTTTTGAATTCGGTTCTATTTATGGAAAAAAAAATGAAACTTTTATTGAAGCAAAAAGGTTAAATATTTCACTAGTAGGTAATGTGTTTAGTTCTAATTGGAATATAAATGATGATCCTGATCCTTTTTTTTATTTTAAAGGATTGATAAGTGATTTATTTGAAACATTAGGTATTAAAAATATTGGATTCGTAGTAATAGAGCATCCTCTATTTAATGAGGCTTTTGAACTTATCTTCAATAAAAAATCTTTAGGCTTTTTTGGTTTAGTTTCAAATGCACTAAAAGAAGGTTTCGGAATTAAGCAAGAAGTTTATATCGCAGATCTTAATTGGGATACCATTACAAAAAGTGCCTTTTCGAAAAGTGTTTTATTTAAACAAATTGATAGATTTCCTGCCATGCGTCGTGATTTTGCTCTCTTAATAGATCAATTTATTAAGTTTGAACATATTAAGAAGTCAGCAATGCAAATAGAGAATAAGATATTAAAAGAAGTGAGTCTATTTGACGTATATGAGGGTAAAAATCTTCCAAATGGAAAAAAATCTTATGGAATTAGTTTCATGTTTCAAGACAAAACTAAAACTCTTACTGACATTCAAGTAGACAAGGTTATGGGAAAATTGAAAAAGAATTTTGAAAAAGAATTTAAAGCAGAATTACGTTAATTTTTTTTATATACTATGTTTCAAAATCAATACTACCATATATTTTCAGGATCATCTATTGAAGTACTTGCCCTTAAGGACTCCTTAGACCAAATAAATATTAAACCCATTATAAAAGATCAAGGAGAATCTGCTCGTTTAGCTGGTTTTGGAGTAATTACTCCACTTTTACAAGAAGTTTACGTACATAAAGATGAATTTGAAAAAGCAAAAATTCTTATGAATCAACTTTTTTAGTCCACAATCTTTTTTTTTCCTATTTTGCGAATTAATATTAATTAAAATAATAAGTATAAACTACCGTCTTTATTACTTTATTTTTTTTGAAAAAAACTGAACATGAATACAAGTTTTGAAACACTAGACTATATAGTCTTTGCCTTATATGCAATTGTAATTCTGGGGGTTGGTCTATGGGTTTCTAGAGAAAAAAAAGGACAAACTAAAAGTGCAGAAGATTATTTCTTAGCAAGCAAATCACTTCCTTGGTGGGCTATAGGTGCCTCTTTGATTGCTGCCAACATCTCTGCTGAACAATTTATTGGAATGTCCGGATCTGGATTTGCTGTAGGCTTAGCAATTGCAACCTATGAATGGATGGCTGCTTTAACACTTATTATTGTTGGTAAATTTTTCTTGCCAATTTTTATTAAAAAAGGATTATATACTATTCCAGAGTTTGTTGAAAAACGTTTCTCTAGCCAACTAAAAACAATATTAGCAGTATTTTGGATTGGTCTGTATGTATTTGTAAACTTGGCGTCAGTAATGTACTTAGGAGGTTTAGCTTTACATACAATCTTAGGAATTGACATGTTAACAGGAGTTATTGGTTTGGCAGCTTTTGCTGCTGCTTATTCTCTTTACGGAGGTTTATCAGCAGTGGCATGGACTGATATTATTCAAGTGGTTGTTCTTGTCTTAGGGGGATTAATAACAACTTATTTAGCACTGGATACTGTTTCTGGAGGTGAAGGATTTTTAGAAGGATTAATAACAATTTACAATGCTGTTCCTGAAAAATTTGATATGATTTTAGAACGCTCTAATCCTGAGTTTATGAATCTTCCAGGAATAGGAGTTTTAATTGGTGGAATGTGGATAGCTAATTTATATTATTGGGGTTTTAATCAATACATTATTCAACGTACACTTGCAGCTAAGTCATTAAAAGAATCTCAAAAAGGAATATTGTTTGCTGCTGGATTAAAAATGATTATGCCCCTCATTGTTGTAATCCCCGGAATCGCTGCCTATGTAATAGTAAATGATCCATTATTGTTAAGCTCTCTAGGAGATTCGGGAATGAACAACATACCTTCTTCTGGTGCAGCTGACAAAGCATATCCATGGCTAATGCAGTTCTTACCAACAGGACTTAAGGGAGTTGCTATAGCAGCTTTAGCTGCTGCAATTGTTTCTTCTTTAGCGTCAATGTTAAATTCTACTGCTACTATTTTTACAATGGACATCTACAAACAGCTTATTAACAAAAATGCTAATGATAAACAAACCGTAAACGTAGGTCGTATTTCTGCGTTAATTGCACTAGTTATTGCCACAATAATGGCGCCTCTTTTGGGAGGAATTGATCAAGCATTTCAATTTATTCAAGAATATACAGGAATAGTGAGTCCTGGAATCTTAGCAGTATTTATATTAGGGTTGTTTTGGAAAAAAACATCTAATAAAGGAGCTATATTTGGAGCATTGGTTTCAATTCCTATTGCCTTATTTTTCAAGATTGGTCCAAAGGGTTGGATGGCTAACTCTGCTTTTGAAGGGATCTTTCCTACTATTCCTTTTTTAGATCAGATGGGTATTACGGCACTTTTATCAATGCTAATAATTGCTCTTGTTAGTTTACGAGAAAACAAGTATAAAAATGATTTAAAAGCAATAGAACTTGAAAAAGGAATTTTTAAAACTTCTTCTAGTTTTAACATCGGTGCATTTGCGTTGATGATCATATTGGCTGGACTTTATTCCTTATTCTGGTAAATAATAATCAAAGAGATTACTTATTTAAACTTAAAAATAAAAACTAAACTGTCATCTTTTGCCTCAAATCTTTAATTTTGGGATCAGTCATGTATTCATCAAAACTAGAATGACGATCAATCTCTCCTTTAGGTGTAAGTTCTAAAATTCGTGTTCCCAAAGTTTGTGCAAAAGCGTGGTCACTAGTGCTAAATAGGAATGTCCCTCTAAAATTATTTAATGAATTATTAAAAGCTGTTATTGATTCTAAATCTAAATGATTAGTGGGTTCATTTAATAATAAAACATTTGATCGCTCCATCATCATTTTAGAAAGCATGCAGCGTACTTTTTCACCACCAGAAAGAATATTTGACATTTTAAGAGCCTCATCCCCACTAAAAAGCATTTTACCCAAAAAGCCTCGTATAAATACTTCTTCACGTTCCTCTTCAGTTTTTGCGTATTGACGTAACCAATCTACCAATGAAGTAGGTTTATCAAAAAAAGAATCATGATCTACAGGTAAATAAGCTTGAGAGGTAGTTATTCCCCATTCAAAAGTCCCACTGCTAGCTTTAGTTAATCCCATTAAAATATTATAAAAGGCATTAATCGCTCTTGTATCTTTAGCATAAACAATAACTTTATCTCCTTTAGATAAATTAAGATGTAGATTAGAAAACAAAATTTCTCCATTAACAGTTGCATTAAGATTTTCAATATTCAAAATCTGATTTCCAGCTTCACGTTCTTGTTCAAATATAAGAGCAGGATAGCGACGACTAGAAGGCTTAATTTCTTCAATATCTAATTTTTCAATCATTTTTTTTCTTGAAGTAGCCTGTTTTGATTTAGCCACATTTGCAGAAAAACGAGAAATAAATTCCTGTAATTCTTTTTTCTTTTCTTCAGATTTTTTGTTTTGTTGAGTGCGTTGCCTTAATGCTAGTTGACTTGATTCATACCAAAAAGTATAATTGCCTGAAAAATGGATTATTTTGCCAAAGTCAATATCAGAAATATGAGTGCAAACAGAATCTAAAAAATGACGGTCATGAGAAACGACAATAACTGTGTTTTCATAATTAGCTAAAAAATTTTCTAGCCACATAATTGTATCATAGTCTAGATCATTTGTGGGCTCATCCATTATTAAAACATCTGGGTTTCCAAATAAAGCTTGTGCAAGAAGTACACGAACTTTTTGTTTTCCATCCAATTCACTCATTAACAAATAATGTAAATTTTCTGGAATTTCAAGATTTGAAAGAAGAGATGCAGCTTCACTATCCGAATTCCATCCACCCATCTCTTCAAATTCTATTTGTAAAGCACCTACTCTCTCGCCATCTAAATCGGAAAAATTTTCTTTTGCATATAGAATGTCCATTTCGTGTTTAACTTGAAACAATGGTTCATTGCCTCTTATAACTGCTTCTAAAACAGAAAAATTATCACAAGCATTGTGATTTTGTTCTAAAACAGAGAGACGTTTTCCTGATTCTAAATAAACACTTCCTGAATTAGCATCTTGTTTGCCAGAAATAATATTTAAAAAAGTTGATTTTCCTGCTCCATTAGCACCAATTATTCCATAACAATTACCCAAAGAAAAGCTTACGTTGACCTCATCAAATAGGATTCGTTTTCCAAACTGAACTGATAAATTAGAGACAGATAACATAAATGATGATTTTTTGTGGTGCAAACTTACGTAAAACCATCATAGTTCACATGTTTTTTTTAATAGCTACCTAAGATTTTATATCCTAATTATAAAACACTATTTTTGATTTTATGTTACGAAAACTGTTATTAAGTTTAAGTCTTAATATTATTTTCTTTTCTTGTGATTCTAAGCCCAAAGAGAAAGTTGAAATATTTTTAGGTGGCCAAATTATAAATCCATCTTCTCGCTCTGTAACATTATATCAAGGAAATCAAAATATAGAAACTATAAGGTTAAATGATCAATTAGGTTTTCAAAAAAAGTTTGACTCTTTAGAAAATGGAATATATAAACTAGAACATTTACCCGAATACCAAACAATACTTCTGGAGAAAGGTGATAGTATATGGGTTAGAATTAATGCAGCTGCTTTTGATGAATCCATTTTTTATTCTGGAAATGGTGCTTCCAAAAATAATTTTTTGATGGAGTTGGTGTTAAAACAAGAATCAGAAAATCGTTTTTTATCCAATAAATTTTCTAAAAAAAGCGAAATATTTAATAAAATTTTAGATTCACTTTTATTCGAGAAAAAACAACTTTGGATTCAAATGGATTCAATAATAAAGCTATCTCCTATTGCACAAAAAGTTACTCAAGCGGCATATATTTATAATTATGCAAATATTCGAGAACGTTATGCTTTATTAAGAGGAATACAATGGAATAAAAAAGAGAGTGAGTTTTTTTTTAGATATCGTAAGTTTTTAAATTACTCTGACAATGATTTAGCTTTTTTTGACCCATATATTAATTATATTTTAAACTTTATAAGTAATGAAGCATTAAAATATAATCAATCGTATTTTAAAGAAAAAAAGACATCTGATTTTAATATTCGTAGATTAACAGAATTAGATGAAAAAATATCTGGGAACTTATTGCGAAATAATTTAGCGAGAGCGATAGCCTTTGAAGAAATTCTTACTTTCAAAAACCATGACCAACATGATCTTTTCTTACAATATTATTCTACAGTAAACACTTCTACTGCTTATCTATCTGAAGTTTTAACCTTACATTCAGATATTAACAAGATGGGGCCAAATAAACAACTTCCTGAAATAAAACTACAAAATGTAACACGAGATATAGTGAGTAGTAATAGTTTGGCAAATGGAAAAATCACAATAATATATTTTTGGTCTCAAACACAAATGAATCATTATAAGAATACATTAGAAAGAGTGAGAATATTTCAGAAAGAGTATCCTCAATTACGATTTGTTGGAATTTGCATCCAACCTTTTAACTCAATGGTTAAACAGGTTCAAAAGATGATGGGAATTAATATTGAAGACCAATTTGCGATTATTGATTTCGAAAATGCAAGTAAAACATGGGTTTTAACCTTATTAAATAAAAGTATTGTGATAAACAATAAGGGTCAAATTATTAATGGTTTTGAAAATTTTTCGAACAATAATATTGAGTTGTTGCTTAAGAAACTCCAATAAGCTAATTTCCTTTTTTATAGTCAGCTAAAAACTTAGCCAATCCAATATCAGTTAGAGGATGATTTAATAAACCTTTAATCACAGACAAAGGACCTGTCATAACATCGGCTCCGATTTTAGCACAATCAATTATATGCATAGCGTGACGAACGGAAGCTGCTAAGATTTCTGTTTCATATGCGTAATTATCATAAATATCACGTATTTCCTTAATCAAATTCAGACCGTCTGTTGATACATCATCCAATCTTCCAATAAAAGGTGAAACATAAGTAGCTCCTGCTTTAGCTGCTAATAAGGCTTGTCCCGCAGAAAAAACTAAAGTACAATTTGTTTTTATACCCTCATCAGAAAAATATTTTAAAGCTTTAACTCCTTCTTCAATCATAGGAATTTTAACTACAATCTGAGGATGTAAATTAGCTAATGCTACACCCTCTTTGATCATTCCATTAAAATCGACTGAAATCACTTCTGCAGAGACATCACCTTCAACAACATTACAAATATCTATATAATGTTGAATAATTTTTTTTTCACCTGTAATTCCTTCTTTAGCCATTAGAGAAGGATTAGTCGTCACTCCATCTAAAACACCTAGTGATTGGGCTTCTATGATTTGATCTAGATTAGCGGTATCGATAAAAAATTTCATTTTGTTAAAATTAAAGTTTATAATGATTCATAATCAGCTTTTCAAATATACGGCTAGGAAATATACTTTTAATTACTTTTGATAGTTTTTGAATAAAAGGTCCATATTGATAGTGAACTTTGGGATTTGATTCTGTTATAATAATTGCTATTGCATCTGCAATTTCTTGTGGAGAATTTCCTTTATTCACATGAGAATCAATCATATCCAGACTCGCCTGATATAATTTTTTATATGGAGAGCTTTCAATATTTGGTGCATTATAACGTCTTGATGCAATGTCAGTAACATAATCTCCAGGTGCCAAAGTACATACTTTGATTCCAAACGGTTTCACCTCCATTCTAATACTTTCTGTCATAATAGAAAAAGCGTTTTTTGAAGCTGAATATATTCCACGAAAAGGCAAACCCATTAAGCCTGCGATAGAAGTTATGTTTATAATAAAACCATAGCCTTGCTTTCTCATTTGAGGGAGAACCTTTTGAACCATAAGTAATGGTCCAAAACAATTAGTAGCGAAATTAGCTAATACTGCATTAGCGTTAATTTCCTCCATAGGCCCTGTGATACCGACGCCAGCGTTATTTATTAACACGTCTATACGGTTGCATTTTTTAAGGATCCTTTCAACACAATCAGTGATAGAATTGATATCCTTAATTTCTAATTGGAGTAATTCAAAAGGAAATTCTTTTATGTAATTTTTAGGATTTCTACTGGTCCCAAATACTTTATATCCTAATTTGCTAAGGTGAAGTGCAGTTGCCAAACCTAATCCCGAGGATGCTCCTGTAATTAAAACTACTTTACTCATGACCTTATATTAAAAAAAGGGCAAGCGACCTAAATCACACCGCTACAACTGTATACCCTTGCTGTGTTACCACCCTGGGGGATTAAACAGGAGCTGGTTGTATAGAACTTGCCCGTCACAAATATAAGCTCTTCAAGTGATTTCAACAATCATTTTAATTGCTTAATTTAGATTTTTAAAAAAATATTGAATAACTACACATATTAAATATGAAAAGTCTTTTTTATATACTCTCAGTATTAATATTATTAAAATGTAGTGGTCCTCAAGCACCAAGTATTAAACTTAAAACAGGATTGAAAAACAATACAGCTGTATGGGGAGACACATTAAGCCTTAATCTGAATAAAATAATTAAAAAATCAAGTATTCAATTTTTTCTAAACGAAAA
>Ga0308004_10001257_pt1 | contig 11223 bp, 11 predicted proteins | sample Neamet38_FD_203156 | JGI IMG/M metagenome (GOLD analysis project Ga0308004, IMG submission 203156) | Marine microbial communities from water near the shore, Antarctic Ocean - #38 | ecosystem: Environmental > Aquatic > Marine > Unclassified | place: Southern Ocean | collected 2014-06-06 | reverse complement strand
CGGGTGAAAATTTAGGAATACATGCTCACAATGATACAGGTAATGCGGTAGCTAATTCTTTAGCAGCAGTTTGGGCAGGTGTAAGACATATTCAAGGAACAATTAATGGATTAGGTGAAAGATGTGGCAATGCTAATTTGATGACATTAATCCCTACATTTTTTTTAAAAAAAGATTTTGTTTCCAAATTTGAGTTACAAATTAAACTTGAAAATATTAAAAATTTAACACAATGCTCAAGACTATTAGATGAAATATTAAATAGAAAACCCAACAAACATCTACCTTATGTTGGTGCTGCAGCATTTTCTCACAAAGGTGGCTTACATGTATCTGCAGTACAAAAAGACCCAAAGACTTATGAGCATATAAATCCTGAGGAAGTTGGAAATTCTAGAAATATTGTAGTTTCAGATCAATCTGGGAAATCAAATATTATTTCAAGATTAAAAACTATCGGAATCGAAATAAAAGAAAATGATCCTAAAATTAAAAAGCTTTTAGATGAAGTAAAAGAAAGAGAATTTATTGGATATAGTTATGATGGTGCTGATGCATCTTTTGAATTATTAGCAAGACGAATTATAAGTGAAATTCCGAGATATATATTAATTAAGGAATATGATGTTTCAGTTATAAAAGATTCATCTGGAAAAATAGTTTCATCAGCAAAAGCGCAGCTAGAAGTTGATGGAGAAAAAATTATTTGTGAAGGTGAAGGTAATGGACCTGTAAATGCTTTAGATAATGCCATTAGAAAAAATGTGGAAAAATTAAATAAATACTCTAAATACTTAAAAGACCTTAAATTAGTTGATTATAAAGTCAGAATTTTAAATACAGGAACGGAGGCAATAACGAGAGTTTCAATTGAAAGCACAGACTCAAAGGGTAAAAATTGGTTTACCATTGGTGTTTCGGCCAACATCATTGATGCTTCATTTAAAGCGCTTGTAGATAGTTTGGATTATAAACTATTTAAAGATAAGGCTCCAGCAAGCAAATAATAATTAATGTTTTTTAACAATATTTCATTTATTTTACATCAACCTCAGTTGTCTGAAAATATAGGAGCCTGTGCAAGAGCAATAAAAAATTTTAGATTTAAAAAATTAGTAATTGTGAAACCAAAGCCAATTTTTCCTAATGATAAAATTTTAGCAACATCTGTTGGTGCTAAGGATCTAATTGTAAATGCAAAAGTTTATGAAAATATAGAAACTGCTATAAAAAAAGTAGATTATGTTATTGCTACATCAGCAAGATTTAGAAATAAAAATATTAAGCATATAAAATTAAATGATTTAAAGAAAATTGATTTTAATAAGAAAGTTGCATTTTTATTTGGTTCTGAGGCATCTGGACTATCTAATAATGAAATTAGTTACGCTAATTATACAATGCAAATACCAACCAATCTTGACTTTAGATCATTAAATTTATCTCACAGTGTCATTATTGTTGCACACACGGTAGCGAGTATTATTAACCTAAAAGAAGAAAAATATTCAAAATCTAAAAAAGTGTCCCCAGCCAGCAAAAGAGACGTTCAGGCAATGACTAATTTGTGCATAAAAAAATTAGAAGAAAAGAATTTTTTCAAACCTTTGGAGAAAAGACCTATTATGTTAGAAAACTTAAGAAGTATTTTTTCTAAAATGGAGCTATCTGAGAAAGAAACTCGTATTTTATCAAGTGTATTTGCTAGTTTAGCCAAAAAAGGTTGATTGACAAAATAATGAGTAAGTTTATAACCCCAACTATCAAATGACAAAAAGAATAAGTTCTAAACATAAAATAGATAGAAGGTTAAAGATCAACCTATGGGGTAGACCCAAAAGCCCTTTTAATAAAAGAGATTATGGACCTGGACAACATGGTCAAGGTAGAAAAGGAAAGCCCTCTGATTATGGTATTCAGTTACAGGCTAAACAAAAATTAAAAGGTTATTATGGTAATATTAATGAAAGACAATTCAGAAATATTTATCAAAAAGCTGCGATGCAAAAAGGTGATACTGGTGAGAATTTAGTAGGATTACTTGAGAGAAGACTCGATTCAGTTGTATACCGAGCAAGATTTTCAACAACAGTATTTTCAGCTAGACAACTTATTAATCATGGACATGTAAAAGTTAACGGAAAAAAAGTTAACATTGCTAGTTATTTAGTTAAAGAAGAAGACACTATTGAAATTAGAGATAAATCTAAACAGTTAGCTTTTATAGATATCGCTTTAGCTAATAAGGAAAGAGAAACTCCAGAATACATTCATTTAGATGAAAAGAACAAAAAAGTTACTTTTGTTAGAACACCTAAATTTGAAGAAGTTCCTTACCCAGTTATTATGGAGCCTAATCTCGTAATTGAATATTACTCTAGATAGTAAAAAATTATTTCTTAAAATTTATTCCTTTATCCTCAAGAATTTTCTTAAGTTCACCGTTTTCATACATCTCTTTAACGATATCACAGCCACCAACAAATTCTTTTTTAATATAAAGTTGAGGTACAGTAGGCCAGTCACTAAACTCTTTAATACCTTCTCTTAGTGATTGGTTTTCGAGAACGTTTATTCCTTTGTAGTTTACTTCTAGAATTTTAAGCATATTTGATACAGCCATAGAAAACCCACATTGAGGAGCATCCGGTGTGCCCTTCATAAACAAGCAAACCTCATTGTTTGTAATTTCATTATTAATTAAATCTTTAGTTTGTTGTTCCATTATTGCTCCTTTGTTTTAATTGCTAAAGCGTGCAGCTCATTACCCATTTTTCCTTTAAGTGAACTATACACCATTTTATGTTGTTCAATTTTACTTTTTCCTAAAAATTCACTTGAAGTAATAGTTGCAGAATAATGATTACCATCTCCAGCTAAATCTTGAATTTCAATCTTTGCATTGGGTAATGCTTCTTTAATAAGTGCTTCAATTTCTTTTAAATCCATTGCCATTAATTACTCATATAGTTAGTTAACCAAGTAGTATGTGATTTAACTAAATCGTCAATTGATATTTTTGACTTATTATCAATAGTCAAGTCTTCATCACAAACAGTTCCAAGCTCATCAAAATGTACAGAATTTTCTTTAAGAATTGAGATCACATTTTGCAAATTTTTATTATCAACCTCTAATATGTATCTACCTTGATCTTCACCAAATAAATATTCAAACTGATTAATTAAATAATTAGGTTTTTTAAGAATTGCACCTTTTTTGCCCTTGATACACATTTTTGATAGGGCAATAATAATACCTCCTAAAGAAACATCGTGCACAGATCTTATGTATTTTTCATAAATAAGTTTTAAAACTGTTTCTCCATTATTTTTTTCATTAAAAAGATTGATTTCTGGTGGGGGACCATTTTTTTCATTTAAAATGTCTCTAGCAAATAGACTTTGATCTAAATGTCCTTCAGTTTTTCCTATAACTAAAAGTATATTATTTGTCTCTTTAAGATCCATTGTGATCATGTTCTTATAATTTTTAATCAAACCAACACCACCAATTGATGGCGTAGGCTTTATACCAATATCTTTTGTTTGATTGTAAAAAGAAACATTTCCAGAAACTACTGGAAAACCTAAGTATGAACTAGCCTCTCCTAAGCCTTGCACACACTCTACAAACTCACCCATATTTTCTTCATTTTCAGGGCTACCAAAATTTAAGCAGTTAGTAATTGCAATTGGTTTTGCACCTACAGAAATTAGATTTCTCCAGCTTTCACAAACAATTTGTTTTCCACCACTTAAAGGATGAGCCCAGCAATATATTGCTGATGAGTCTACAGAGGCAGCAACTGCTTTATCTGTCCCATGTATTCTAACAACACCAGCATCACCACCAGGTTTTTGAATAGTATCACCCATAACTGTGTGATCATATTGTTGCCAAATCCATTCTTTACTACAAATATTAGGGCTAGATAAAATTTTATTTAAAACATTTATTATTTTTAGATTTTTAAACTGTTCTTTCTTAATTTTAATTTTTTTTGGTAGTTTTGCTTTTTTCCATTTACGATTATACATTGGAGAGTTTTCAACCAATGTATTAATTGGAATACTAGCAACTTTATCCTCATTAAAATAAAGCTCTATCTTTTTATTCTTATTTGTTTTTCCAATGACAGCAAAATCTAAATTCCATTTATCAAATATCTTTTTTGCCATTTCTTCTTTTCCACTCTCTAAAACAATAAGCATACGCTCTTGACTTTCAGATAACATAATTTCATAAGGAGACATTTTTGACTCTCTGCACGGAACCTTATTAAGATTGATTTCAATACCTAAGTTACCTTTAGAAGCCATCTCAATGCTTGAAGAGGTTAATCCTGCAGCACCCATATCCTGAATGGCAATAATTGAATCTCCAGCCATTAGTTCTAAGCAGGCTTCAAGTAAAAGTTTTTCAGTAAACGGATCACCAACTTGAACAGTAGGTTTTTTTTCTTCAATTTTATCATCAAATGCAGCTGAAGCCATGCTTGCACCATGAATTCCATCTCTCCCCGTTTTTGAACCAACATAAATTACTGGCTTTCCAAAACCAGCAGCTTTTGAATAAAAAATCTTATTTTGTTTAACAAGTCCTAAAGTCATTGCGTTAACTAGAATATTGCCGTTATAAGATTCGTCAAAGCTTGTTTGTCCAGCAATTGTTGGAACACCCATACAGTTTCCATAACCACCAATTCCAAGAACAACGCCACGAAGCAAATTTTTTGTTTTCTTGTGTTGAGTGGAACCAAAGTGAATAGAATTTAAATTGGCAATAGGCCTTGCACCCATAGTAAAAATATCCCTCATAATTCCACCAACACCTGTTGCAGCACCTTGGTAGGGTTCAATAAATGAAGGGTGATTATGACTTTCAATTTTAAAAACTATTGCATCGTCATCACCAATATCAATAACGCCAGCATTTTCGCCAGGTCCTTGAATTACATTTTTTCCTTTTGTCGGTAAATTTTTTAAATGAAATCTTGATGATTTATAAGAACAATGTTCATTCCACATTGCAGAAAAAATCCCAAGTTCTGTTATATTTGGAATTCTTTTTAATAATTCACAGATTTTTTTATACTCATCTTTTTTTAGTCCATGATCTAGTGCTACTTTTTCGTTAACTATCATTATTTCAAATTATTGATTAGATTTTCAAAAAAAATTGAACCATCTTCTCCAGATAGGGCAGGATCTATCATTCTTTCTGGATGAGGCATCATTCCTAGAATATTTTTTTCCTTATTAAATATTCCTGCAATATTTTTCAATGAACCATTTGGATTATTTTCATCACTAACATTTCCTTCTCTATCAGAATAGAATAAAGCTATTTGGTTGTTGTCATCAATTTCTTTTAATTGTTCTTTGGAACAAAAATAATTCCCCTCATTATGAGCAATATGAAGCTCAAGTATATTTTTCTTAATATCCTTAAAGTAGTGACTCTTTTTATCATTAATCTTTATAAAAGCATTTTTACATATAAATTCTAAGTATTTATTTCTAAGTAGAACTCCTGGAAGTAAACCTGACTCAACTAAAATTTGAAAACCGTTACAAATACCTAAAACTTTACCACCAACTTTAGCAAAGTTTATTACTGATTTCATAATTTTAGATTTTGAAGCCATACTCCCACATCTAAGGTAATCTCCGTATGAAAAACCACCAGGCAATACAACTAAATCACTTTTTGGAAGCTCAATATCATCATGCCAAACCATTTTGTTTTTAAAACCAAATTTTTTTAAGGCTACATCCATATCTCTATCACAATTAGATCCTGGAAAAGTTATTACTGAAGAGTTCATTTTCTATTATTGTGATTCAATAATTTTATAATTTTCTATTACTAAATTGGCTAAAAGTTTTTTGCACATTTCTTCTACTTTTGCTTCTGCTTTTTTTTTATTATCTTCTTTAGTATTAATTTCAAAATATTTTCCTTGTCTTACTTCATCAATATCATCAAATCCCATTCCATCTAAAGTTTGATGTATAACCTTACCTTGAGGGTCTAGAACATCTTTTTTGAGTGTAATAATTACTGATACTTTCATTTTATTTTTTTTTTTTAACTGATCTTAATTTTATAATATTAACAGCACTCACATTAGACTGCTCATGAAGTATTCCTAGTCTCTTCGCAACCTCTGTGTATGCTGGTATCAAGTCCCCCAAATCTTTTCTAAATCTATCTTTGTCCAATTTTTTATCAGTGATAGAATCCCACAATCTACATGTATCAGGGCTAATTTCATCAGCTAGAATAACCTCAGTTTTTCCATTGACCTTTAATCTGCCAAACTCAAGCTTAAAGTCGATTAATTTTATCCCAACTCCTCTAAACATCCCAATCATAAAGTCGTTTATTCTTAGAATCATTTTTTTTACTTTTTCTATTTCTTTCTTGGTCGCCCAATCAAAAGCCAAAATATGCTCTTCAGCAATTAATGGATCACCTAATTTGTCATCCTTGAGGCAGTATTCTAACAGTGGATTTTTTAAAACAGTTCCATCTTCAATTCCAAGTCTTTTCGTTATAGAGCCTGTTGCAACATTTCTGATAATAAATTCGATAGGTATAATTTCAACAAATTTAATAACTTGCTCTCTCATGTTTAATCTTTTTACTAAATGATTTTTAATTCCAATTTGTGATAAGTTAGAAAGTATATGTTCTGAAATTCTGTTGTTTAAAACACCCTTACCTTCAATTGTTGATTTTTTTAAGTTATTAAATGCAGTTGCATCATCCTTAAAATATTGAATAACTAAGTTTTTATCTGATGTAGCATAAATTATTTTTGCTTTGCCTTCATATAATTTTTTACCTTTTTTCATTATTTAAAAACTCTTCTAAAAATTAAATCTACATTTTTAAAATGTGTAGAGAAATTAAATATGGCTTTTAATTTTTTAGATGAAATTTTATTCATAATAAATTTATCATTTGATATCACATTAAATAAATTTAGATCTTCAGCAAAACATTTTTTTGCATAGTTTTGAACAATTTTATAAGACTGCTCTCTACTTAAACCTGATTTCGTTAGTTCAAGCATAACTTCTTGTGAAAAGATTAAACCTTTTGTTAAATTTAAATTCTCAACCATTTTCTTTGGATAGACAATCATTTTATCCAAAATATTTCCAAGTCTAATTAAAACAAAATCTAAAGTTATATTGGCATCTGGTCCAATATTTCTCTCCACACTTGAATGTGAAATATCTCTCTCATGCCATAAAGCAATGTTTTCAAGAGCAGGAACAACTGCACTTCTGACCATTCTTGCAAGACCAGTTAAGTTTTCACTTAAAATTGGATTTTTCTTATGAGGCATTGCTGATGAGCCTTTTTGGTCTTTTGAAAAAAATTCTTGTACCTCGTAAACTTCAGTTCTTTGTAAATGTCTAATCTCAATTGCAACTCTTTCAACAGAGCCTGCAATAATTCCAAGAACAGAGAAATAAAAAGCATGTCGATCTCTTGGTATTATTTGGGTAGATATTGGCTCTACTTTTAAGCCAAGTTTTTTAGCAACATACTTTTCAACACTTGGACTTATGTTTGCAAAAGTTCCAACAGCTCCTGAGATTGCACATGTTGAAATTTCATTAATTGCATCAACTAGTCTTTTTCTGTTTCTTTTAAATTCTTCATAAAACGAAGCAAGTTTTAAACCAAAGGTAATAGGCTCCGCATGTATACCGTGACTTCTCCCTATACATGGAGTGTACTTATATTTTTTAGCCTGTTTTTTTAATACTTTTAAGATTTGATCAATGTCATTTAATAGAATTTTACCCGATTGAACTAATTGAATATTTAAGCTTGTATCCAGAACATCTGATGATGTCATTCCCTGGTGCAAGTATCTTGCTTTAATTCCAGCTTTTTCTGTAACAGAGGTTAAAAAGGCTATTACATCATGCTTTACCTTAGATTCTATTTGGTGAATTCTTTTAACATTAATCTTAGCTTTTTTTCTAACAACAGAAGCCACACCTCTTGGGATTTGACCCATTTTTTCCATTGCTTCAGCTGCCGCGACCTCTACATCAAGCCAAATTTGGTATTTATTTTCTTCTGACCATATGTCAGTAAGTTGTTTTCTAGAATATCTTTCAATCATTAATTATAAGTAAGGGGGCTTTAAATAACCTTTAACAGATTCTGTAAAGATTTCATAACCATTTTCAGTAATACCTAAGGTATGCTCAAATTGTGCTGATAATGATTTGTCTTTTGTAACAGCAGTCCATCCATCTTTTAGCATTTTTACATCCCATTCACCTACATTTATCATGGGTTCGATAGTAAAAGTCATACCTGGTCTAAGCTCCATACCAGTATTTTTTCGACCATAATGTAGAACATTTGGAGGCTCATGAAATGTAGTGCTTATTCCGTGTCCACAAAAATCTCTTACAACAGAATAGCCCTTTTTTTCTACAAAAGATTGTATTTCATATCCAATATCTCCAAGTCTTAATCCTGGCTTTAATAATTTTATAGCTCTCATCATAGATTCGTAAGTTACATCAATTAGATTGTTAACTTTAACTGGGGTCTTACCAATACAAAACATTCTGCTGGTATCACCATAATGCCCATCAATTATTGCAGTAACATCAACATTAAGAGCATCACCTTCATTCAGAATTCTGTCGGAGGGTATGCCGTGGCACACAACGTGATTTAATGAGGTACACAATGATTTTTTAAAACCTCTGTAAAATAGAGGAGCGGAGTAGGCGCCATTATCTCTTATAAATTCATAACCTAATTTATCTATAAACTCTGTAGAGACTCCTGGTTTTATATTATCAGTAAGCATATCAAGAGTTCTTGCAGCTAATTTACCAGCTATTCTCATTTTATCAAATTTTTCTGAATAATCACTCATAAATGTTATTGAATTCACTTTATTAATAGAAAAAATTTTTTAATTTTACAATTAAAAACTTTAGGTAAATTTTTTAATTGATTACTCTTTTAAATAACAGCTTTCTATGAAGAAAAACTTCAATCACTGACGAAAATACTATTGTCCCAACTATTGTGTTACCAAAAAATGGTATAGCTAATATATAACAAGTAATTAAACCCTCAACAGTATATCCATAAGATCCTAGAGACCAAACTCCAAAATTTGTAATTATAAAAAATAATGATGCACCAATTAAAGCACCAGAAATTCTAGTTTTTAAATTAGAAATAAAAAACTTAGACATAAGGCCAATTAAAATAACGCTACCCCATGTAAATAATGTGACATTATGAAAGCCAATTATTAAATCTGTTATAATAAAACTTATTACCAATATTGGCAAAAATGTAATTCCTAAAATTGCAGGAATATAGAAACTTAATGCTAAAAGACTTGTAAAATTAGGTGGGTGAGGGACAAAGCGACTAGCAACTAAAGCTAAAAAAATTCCAACACTAATTTTTAAAAAATTCATAGAAAAATTATATTAAAATTAAAAAAAAATTACAACAATTAAGGTAATTTATTTCAAACTATCTCAATTAAGAGATAAAGTTTTTTGATTAGGGTGAGATTTACTTTTAGCTTGTATTAAATTTTTTTCTAGTTATTCGAAATACTTCATTTAATTATTTCTTCTATTGTGTGGTTTTAGACAATTCAGTTACTTAAACTCACGGAATCATATTAATATCAATGCATAAACCATTAATAAGATTTTTTAATGCCAAAATTAAAACTTCTATCCATTTGATTGTAGTCTTGAGTAGTTTGATATTTTTTATCTAAAACATTGGTAATATCAAAGTAAAGATTATAGGCATTTAAGTAATTATATCTAACTGATAAATCATTTACTAAATAACTTTCTAGTTCTGCATCTGCAAATGATGCTCCATTTCTATTAACGTTACCAGTTCCATAGTCTCTTGCTTCATCAGACCATTTAGTTCTTAAGGTTACATCTAAATCGTTATAACCAGGAACTTTTAAATTCGTAATTAAATTTACTAAATTTCTAGGAACTCTAACCATTTGTGAGCCAATCATGCTAGTATTAGGATTGTCTTGTTCTGCACCATCATAAGTTTTAGTGTGAGTATAATTCAATCCAAAATTAAACATTTCGTTCAATTTAAATTTAGACATAAATTCTAAACCTTGTGATTTAGTTGTGCTTGGGGAGTTCTGTGTAGTTGATGCAGATCCAGCTGCATTATTCCCACTCCAACCTTCAAGTGCATCAAAATATTTAACATTAAAGTAAGTTAAATCTATAAATAAATCTGGATTTATAGTTTTTTCAATTCCAAAATCATAACTTTGACTCGTTTCTGCTTTTTTGTGCCCTATCGCTGTACAATTTGGACCACCAAAATTACAATTATTTGCTGAGTTCCATACATAAAATGTTTCATACAATGAGGGAAACCTATAACCAGTTCCATACGAAGATTTTAACTTTGTAGCCTTATCGTCAAACACATATGCAAGAGTAGCTCTATGAGAATCTTCATTTCCTGCAAATGAATGTTCATCAAATCTTGCACCAAAAGTGGCGTAGATATTATTTGTTATTCTACTTTGATAATCAAAATACTGAGATGTAACATGGGAACTTGAGTCTATCCTTGTAGTCGAGTTTTTATTAAATCCCATTTGGTCATCCTCTCTCTCTAGTCCAAATACAATACTATTATCTAAATTAAAGTTATAATTACCTTGGTAAAGATAGGCATATCTATCACCATAGTAATTATCTTGAGCTGTATTTTTACTACCAGGTGCAGCAGCATAAATTCTTTTGATGTAGGTATTTGCAACAGTAAATTTATTTGTAAGCTTTTCTATTGGTTTATATATCAAGCTAACGTTTGTTGCTGACTCTACAGCGTCTACTTCCTCATCATGAGTACGAGTAGCTGAACAACCGAATAAACTAGATACACATACTGCATCATATTGGAGATATGTTTCAGCAACTCTTGCATTACTTTGTAGTTCCAATGTATCTGAAAATTTATTACTAAAACTAGCTACTAATCCATTATTTCTGTATCTATCCTTTTCACTATTATGATCCATTTGTGAAATTCCATCAGTCTGAAATCTTTGTAAGCCAATATAATAATTTTTACTTTCATCTCCACCTGAAACAGAAGTAGATAAATTATGTGTACCATGAGAACCTGTGGCATAATTTACATCTT
>Ga0308004_10001252_pt1 | contig 11234 bp, 13 predicted proteins | sample Neamet38_FD_203156 | JGI IMG/M metagenome (GOLD analysis project Ga0308004, IMG submission 203156) | Marine microbial communities from water near the shore, Antarctic Ocean - #38 | ecosystem: Environmental > Aquatic > Marine > Unclassified | place: Southern Ocean | collected 2014-06-06 | reverse complement strand
TGAACAAACGAAGACAATTTCACAACTTGCAATTACTAAATGTATAGCTTACATTTGAGTACAATTAGTCCAAACTCTTTGAAGACTTACACAAAGTAGAAAAGGAATAGGCTTTTTTGTTGACACCAATAACTTCTACCCAGACTTTATTCTATGGATAGTCGATGGTAAAAAACAACATATAGCTTTCGTTGATCCTAAAGGCATAAGAAATTCAAAAGGATTAAGTGATCCAAAAATACAATTCCATAAACTAATCAAAGATAAAATAGAGCCACAAGTAGCATCTGAGAACATCATATTAAGTTCTTTTATAGTGAGTAATACCAATTTTACGATGCTAAATTGGAAAGAGGAAATAACGAAGAAAAAATTTCATGAAAATAATGTGTATTTCCAATATGAGGATAAAGAGAAATATATAGGATTTATTTTAAATAAGATGTAAACGAGCAAAACCTATTAGACCCATATTTTACTTTTTACAAAAATAGATTATGAAAACACAAAAATACTCACTAAATCAACATTCCATAGAAACTTTTATGACTTGGGTACAATCTGGAGAAATTGCAATTCCGGAAATTCAAAGACCATTTGTATGGTCGAATATAAAGGTTAGAGATCTCATGGATTCACTTTATGAAGGGTATCCTGTTGGCTATGTGATAGCCTGGAGAAATCCTAATGTAAAATTGAAAGACGGTTCTCTTTCGGAAGGAAAGAAAATATTGATTGATGGTCAACAAAGAATTACAGCATTACGCGCAGCAGTTTTAGGAGAGTATGTAATAGATAAGGATTATAAGAAGATCCGTATAAAAATAGCTTTTAATCCTATAGAAGAGAAATTTGATGTACAAACACCAATTATAGCGAAGGATTCCAAATGGATTAAAGATATATCTGAAGTCTTCAATGGTACTAAAAATCAATTTGAATTAACAAATGATTACTTGGAATCGAATTCTGAATTGGATAAAAACAAAGTAATTGAATCACTAAGTAACTTATATGATTTAACAAAAAAACAAATTGGATTAATAGAGCTCACATCTGATTTAGATATCGAAACAGTAACAGAAATTTTCATAAGAATAAACTCTAAAGGCGTGGTTCTTAGTCAATCGGATTTTGCAATGTCCAAAATTGCAGCAGACGAGAGATATGGAGGAAATGAGCTACGTAAGGCAATTGATTACTTTTGTCATTTAGCAATTGCACCAGAGTTTTATGAGTTTATAAGAGATAATGATGTAGAGTTTTCATCCTCGGAATATTTTACTAAAATGACATGGCTAAAAGACGAAAATTGCGATGTGTACGATCCAACATATAAAGATATGTTACGCGTAGCGTTCACCTCAGAATTTGGAAGAGGTAAATTATCGAATTTAGTGAGTTTACTTTCTGGACGTGATTTCGAAACAAGAACCTTTATAGAATCAATCGCGGAAGAATCTTTTGAATCATTGAAAAGAGGTGTGTTAAACTTTATGAATAAAACTCATTTTCAGAGATTTGTAATGATAGTAAAATCTGCAGGTTTTATTGAGTCTAAAATGCTTCGTTCTCAAAACGTTTTAAATTTTGCCTACATCTTGTATTTAAAGCTAAGGGATCAAAATATAAATGCTGCACTTATTGAGAAATATGTAAGACGCTGGCTAGTATTATCGATTCTAACTCGTAGATATTCCTCATCACCTGAATCTCAATTTGATTTAGATATTAGAAGAATAAATTCTATGCCTTTTCAGGAGTATTTAGATAATGTTGAAAAATCAGAACTATCTGAAGGCTATTGGAGCGCTGGTTTAGTTCAGAATTTAAATTCATCAGTAACTAATTCACCATTTTATAACGTGTTCTTAGCAAGCCAAGTTAAAAATAATGATAAAGGATTTTTATCAAAAGATATAACTATATCAGATTTACTATCTCACAGAGGAGATATTCATCATATTTTCCCAAAAAACTATTTAAAGAAAAATGGAATGGAAAGAGGTAAATACAATCAAATAGCTAATTATGTAATAACTCAGCAAGAAATAAATATAAAATTAGGATCCAAATCACCTTTAGAATATTTCACTCAATTATTTGATCAGGTAAATAATGGAGAATTAAAATATGGAGGTATAAAGACTGAAACTGAACTTCACAAAAACCTAGCATTAAATTGTATTCCAGAATCTGCATTTAAAGGAGATATAGGTATTTACGAAAGCTTCTTACAAGAACGTAGAATTTTAATGGCTCAAAAGATTAAATCGTATTATTATTCATTGTAATTTAATTCAAAAGTAATGAGTAAAATAAAGGATATTCTAGAAAAAGCTAAAACTAAAATTCAAGATAATATTCTTGAAATAGAGCATAGAACAGATATAACAAATGATGAAAAGGCAGACCTCATTATCAAATTGTTTTCGGGTACCTGTGCAGCAGTAGCAATACAGCCAATACCATTTGCAGATTTCTTCGTTCTAACTCCTATACAAGCATATATGGGAGCACGACTATCAGCAATTAGAGGTTTAAATGTTACAGAATCACAAATTAAGGTATTACTTAAAGAAATAGGATCTGTTATAGGTCTTGGATTGTTAGCTCAACAACTTGTAATAGGTGCATATAAAACATTTATTCCATTTTTAGGAGCACTTACAACTATTCCAATTGTTTATGGCCTAACCTATGCTATTGGTAAAACAATGGATGCTTATTTAATTAAAAAAGCCAAAGGTTTAACGATGACTAAAAGTCAAATGAAATCTGTTTTTGAAGAAATGCTAAAAAAAGGAAAGCGAGAAGGAAAGAACAATAAAGAGTCTATTAAGAAAAACGCTAAACGTTTAAACTAATGAATTTTAAGTATTTAAATAAATATTTTGATGAAGTACTCATCTTGGCGGCATACACAAAATGTTGTTTATTTCGAATAGATCTAAGTCATGATGAGCAAAGTATTCTCAATGCTTTTAAGAGAGCAAATCCAAAATATGCTGATTATTCAGAAGCAGAATTAGGTGAATTATTTTCTAGTTTAAATGAAAATGAGCTTTCAGGATTTGTTAATAACACGAAAGGTGTACTCCATGAAATTCAATTTGTAGAAATGGAGAATTCAGATGGAGATGTTATTACTGCCGAGCTATATGATGCAATTAATAACCCTGGTTATGATGTTATATTAACAAATAGTGCAACAGGTGATGTTGTAGACTTGCAGTTAAAAGCTTCTGATGATGAAAGCTATATTAATAGATGGATTGAAGACCATGATGGGGAAATTAAAGTTACATCTGAAGTTGCTGAAAAAATGGGCATTGAAAGTTCAGGCATTTCAAACCAAGAAATCACTACTAATACAGAGAGTTTTATTGATAAGTTAATTGAAGTGGCAGATTCAGATGAACTTTGGGACTATTTACCTGGAATTGGAGCTTTATCACTTGCAATTATTATTAAGCGTCTATGGGTAAGGCATAAGAATAATGAAATATCATATACTAAATTCAAATATCTTGTAATGAGAAGTACAGGAATGAAAGCTATAAAATTGACAACTTTAACTTTTGTACTAATGATCCCAGTAGTTGGACAAATTACAGGCATTATATTGCTAGCAAATTTTATTACTCAAGTTATGAAATAATCATTTTAATAATAAAAGATTATTCTAAATTAATTCATAAGAGTCTACTTTTTATACTTTTTCAATCGGTTGAATTACTTTTTATTCACTGTTTTAAATTAAAACTAACTACAAATGGTTGATTGAAAATAAGTTATTTTTTTACTTATCTTAGACGTATATTCAAACACAATTAAATGAAATTCATCAAGAATACCTTCCTCCTATTTATTATATTTTTCTTTAGTTCTGTGGTAATAAACCTATTTGTAGATGACATAAATGTTTCTATGTTCTTAGGGCTTGTACTTGCGATTGTAATTATATTTAAACCACATAAACACTTGGGTAAATTGGGTTCTGGGAAAAAACTATTTAAAAGTGGGATTCCAGATGAAACCATTGAACATCACAGAAACTTAATCTTGGATCAATTTATAGCTGGAGATTTAGCAAAGCATTTCTCAACAGATATATTTTTAAAGAAAGGAGAAAAGCTAGTCTTTGATATTCCTGGAATACAAATTTGTGAAGAAAAGACCATAAAAGTAAAAGGTAGTCATAGTGGATATTCTGTTCGTATTATGAAGGGACTCTCCTATCGTTTTGGTGACTTTGAATCTACTGCTGAGAAAAGAGTAGCAGCTTTAGATACGGGGCATTTTATAATTACTACAAAACGTATGATCTTCTCGGGTGGAAAGAAATCTTTGGATATTCCGCTTTCTAAAATAGTATCGGCCAAACCTGTAAATAATGGAATTTTAATTGACCGTACCGCAAAGCAAAATGTAGAATACTTTCTGGGTTTAGATAATGTTCAATTGGACATGACCCTAGTACCTGAAGTTCAAAATGGAGATACCTGGAAAGAGCAAAAAGTAAAATTTAGCCTTAATGGATTTGATGTTCGAAGAATAATTCAAGGCGTGATTCAAATAGCCGAATAGTATGTCCGTTTGAACTGACTAAAAAAACAAAATTATCTACTTATTCTTTGACACAGAAACTACTGGACTTCCAAAAATCTGGAAAGCACCCGTTACCGAATTAGATAACTGGCCACGAATGATTCAAATAGCATGGATATTATGTGATGCACAGGGCAATAAAATTGACACACAGGTACACATTATTAAACCTGAAGGATTTATAATTCCCACGGAAGCTTCAAATGTACACGGGATAACCACAGAGATGGCTAATGAGCAAGGAATTCCACTAATTGAGGTATTACATCAGCTTAATCATGTAGTAGTTCAAAACGGACTATATTGGAGCACACAACATCAGCTTTGATGAAAAAATTATGGGTGCTGAACTATTGAGAAAAGATGTACCAAGATCTTTTGAGTCCACAAAGAAACTATGTGCTATGAAGTCATCAACTGAATACTGTAAAATACCAGGTCTTAATGGTTACAAATGGCCTACCCTATGCGAACTACATATAAAACTATTTGGAGAGGATTTTGAAGATGCACATGATGCCATTGTAGATATATCCATAACCAAAAAATGCTTTTGGGAATTGAGAAATAGAGGGATTATTTAAATTCTATTTAAAACAGATTTTCCATTGGTATAAAAATTTAGCGCAATTCTATTTTATACACTATTCAACACTACAAATGGAAGATCAAATCATTAACATACAGGGTGTTGATATTACCTTTTTTAGAAGTCCTAAAGCAAAGAGACTGAATATTACTATCAAACCATTTATTGGTGTTAGAGTTTCTGTACCACATTCAGTAAGTTTTAAAAAAGCAAAAAAAGCTACACTAGAACGTATTGACTGGATTAAGTCTCATTTAGCAAAGGTGCAAAAAACAGAAGAGGGATTTACCGTATTTAATACTGATACAAAGTTTAAAACCAGAACGCATCAATTAGAAATAAAAGTTTCAGATACTAACACACTACGATCTGTGGTTAGAAATAACAAAATAACAGTATCCATACCTAAATCATCTGATATAGCAAGTGTTAAAGTTAAAGTTCAAATTGAAATTCGAAAAGCTATTGAACGTGCCTGGAGAAAAGAAGCCAAAGAGTATCTTCCTAACAGAGTGAAAGTATTGGCAGCAAAGCACAAGTTTGAATATAAAAATGTTTCCATTAAGAATGCAAAAACTAGATGGGGAAGCTGTTCGTATGAAAATAACATTAACTTAAACCTTCATCTAATGCGTTTACCTGACCATCTTGTAGATTATGTAATTCTTCACGAGTTGGTTCACACAAAGGTTAAAAACCACGGTAAAGATTTCTGGAAACTCTTAGATATTGTCTCTGGTAGTGCAAGGGAATTAGATAGAGAAGTTAAAGAATATAGATTGCAGATTTATTAAAAGAAATAATAAGTGCTTAATAAATCCTTTTGTAGCAGACCCTTTTGATAACTCATTAACTAAATTAATTGGATAGTTCTGACTGAAATATCCTAAAGTATCAAATATTATCTTTCATAATAAGTTTATTTAATAAAAGTGAATCACTAGCTAAGATATTTAAATCAACTAATTCGTTAATTCCATCAACTTTTACTGCTTCAGAAAACTGCCAGATATCCCAATCAGATGTACTTGGACTGCTTATATAGTTATAATTTGCAATCCATTTTGGGTATTTATTAAATTCAGGCTTGTTTAGGTGTGTATTGTAAAAATTGTCACCAGTATAGATTATAGGATTAACACCATAATGTTCTTCAATAATTTTCAACCAATTCAATAAACCTTTACGAAGTCTAGAAATAGACTGAATAGAGGATTGTTGTTCAATATCTAATATTGGGATTATATCTCCATTATTTAAGTTCACATTAGCAATGAAATTATTGGCTTGTTTTGTAGAATTTTCATTTGGTCTATAATAATGGTAAGCACCCATAACTATAGAGGAATCCTTTACTGAATACCAATTCTCTTTAAATCTTCTATCCACAGAATTCTTCCCCATAGTTGCTCGTAAAATCACAAAAGCTAAGGAGATAGAATCATTAATGAGACCTACTTTACTCCAATTTATACGACCTTGAAAATGTGAAATATCAATACCTATTGGATGATTCGTAAAACTATTTATAATCTTATCAACTTTAACTTGTTCACTAACCTTCATTTTTCTTACAGGAGGGTATGAATTACTAATTATTTTATTGCTTGAACTCGAAAAATCAAAAATCAAAAATATAATACAAATAGTGAAAAAAAAACTGCCAAAAAATAATCCAAGTATTATCTTATTTGAATTCGATTCAAGAGTATTTACTTTAGATTTAACCACAATATTGTCTTTATCAATCATTCCTCATCTATATTTACACCATTTTCAAATTCCATCTCAATAACTTCATCAAGAAAATACCAAATTCCTGCTCCGTGCATGGTATTATTAAAAAACTCTCCAACATATTTACCTCCATCTGTATAATGATAGCTACCGTGTCCTGATAAGTTTCCATCTAAAAACTGACCTTCATAAATAGCTCCATAACTATAGGTCATAATTCCAAAACCATTAGGAGTCACCTCATTTAAAGAGCCTTCATATTTATCACCATTAGCATAGTAATAAATACCTTCTCCTAGTATTTTCCCATTTTCAAACTCACCAATAAATTTATCTCCATAAATCCAATAATAAGTACCAAACCCATGATATTTATTATCTAAAAACATACCCACGTATTTATTTCCTTTAGAGTATTCTATTTCACCGAATCCACTAAACTCATTATTTAAAAATTCACCTTGGTAAATTGTACCATTAGAATATGTACAAGAACCCCAACCATTAGGTAAATCGTTTTTATAATCCCCTATATATATAGTTCCATTAGGGAAAGTACTCTGTCCTTTTCCACAATATTTATTAGAAACCATATCACCAATATAATGCTCTACATTTGGGACTATATACTCACCTTTCCCTTCCAAATCTCCATCCTTTAATTCGCCAACATAAACGTTACCATTAGGAAACATAAACTCTCCAAATCCATGTTGAATACCAAATTTATACTCTCCTTTATATATAGCTCCATTAGCGTAATGATAGATGCCGTATCCATCAAATTCCCCTTCGGAGAATTTCCCTTTGTATGTTTCACCGTCTAAATGAGAGATTTTTCCTTTGCCACTTAAATATCCGTCAACAAAATCACCTATGTACACAGCACCATCCGAATAAGTCAACTTTCCTTTACCAGATGGTCTGTCATTTTTAAATTTACCTTCGTAGACAGCACCATTAGCGTAGTAATAAATCCCTTTCCCATGGTAATTACCATTCTTAACCTTACCAACATACCGTGCACCGTCTTTGTAGTTTATGGTTGTTTGAGCAATGGTAAAACCACTAATTAACAAAACACTTAAACAGACTAATTTAAATCCTATAATTTTCATAATCTTCTTTTTATTTTAAAATAATTTATAGTAAACTCTATTTATAAATACACAGAAACGTTTCTCGGTAATAGGAATATCAACTAAGACTAAATGGGCGTCACGAAATCGTCACCAAATAGTTTTATATGTAACTCGGATAATGTTGGTAAGTTAATAAAATCAATTACTAGGGCTTTACAAAATTTAGGTAATACTGATGTTTCGATATCGAAGAATAAGTACATAAGTTTTTAGTTAAATTGGTGATTACAATTAAAAAAAGATTGATTTATCCAATTAGGATTCACTTTTTAGGATATTTAATGCTGATAGAACATTATCAAATACACCTAAACAAGAGCAATCTATTTTATACTCGTGATTGTTATATTGATAGATTAAAAATCCATTTCCAACTTTTAACGGACAATTAATATTTACAAAAACATTATTCCCCATCCCACCATTAATAAAGTCAAAAATATCTTGATAATTTAAATAATCACAATTTATATCTCGTTTATGCTTAGACAATTCCAGTGCTACAAACTTATAAATTTCTTTTTCTTCAAAAACACTGACCTCCAAACAAAGAAATTGTTCTTCAATAATTACATACATTATAATTCCTCCTGTATTACCCATTGCACCAGCAGAAGCCACTTCGGCATAGATTACATTTCTAAACTTAAAACTATTTACGAGATCAAAAGTTAATTTAGTGAAAATGGATTCAATCATAATTTTCAAGTTATGGATTACTTAGAATGTTAAAATCATATTATTTCAATTTTTTTCCAAAAACTTTGGTTTACTCCAATCAGTATATCTACGAATACTTTTATACGAGCAAAGTACTCTCTAATATTGGTTTAAGTCCAGAGGGAAACAGCCGTTTTGGTATTATCTCCGATTACTGAGATCTCGTTTTTTTCTGCTAGGAATATTGCTCATTGATTGTGAAATTGTTGAGATATTATAGTGACACTTGTTAATCCAAAAACATCTTTTGAACGGACAACAGAATCTTAAGTTCTAAATCCTGCATAGTCAAGAAAAAATTTATTTTCTGGTATCCCAAATTTAACAAGCGCTATTTTGAAATCTGTAGGTTCATCATAAAGAGAATCACCATTTAATCCTTTCTTCCCTGTTTCCATAAAACCCTTATTCCAAAGGCAATAGACCGAAGGTCCTACCTCTTCTACAGATAGACGCAATAGAATCTTCTCCTCTCAAACCCTCTATTACTATACTGATTTTCTCTTCTGATGAGAACTTGTATTTTGTTTGACACTTGATGTCTCTATTGATTGATTCTGAACTCTTTTTACGTACAATAATTGGTTGTTTTGTTTCTCAAACGAAGATTAACCTTCGTTTGAGAAAGTGTGACTTGAATTTACTAATTTAGAGTCTAACTTCTGCTGACGATTTACACTAAAAAATTTATTACTAATTGTTATTTTGAAAATATTGATTGATGAATAATCTGCTTATTATAGATCAAACTATTAAAAACATAATCATCCGTTACTAATACTGCATCATCACCCAATACTTGACCTTTAAAAACTAGAAACTGACTCAGGTTATCAGTATAAGCACTAAATGTATTATTAATAACATTGGTTATGTCCACATTATTCATCAGTGAATCAGAATTTTCATTCTCAAACGTAGACTCAATGGATACAGTTGAAATAAGAGAAAGAAAATAATCTTGATATAATTCTACACTATAAAACATCTCAACTGATATCAATTCACCATTAATGAAACAAGCCAATCCATTAGCAGTAGAGTCAATATTAAAATGTTGAACCAGAGAATCGATAGTTTCTTTTTGACTTTCATAAATCACAGTATGAGAATTAGTATCAGACCGACTTTTTGATTTTCTATTAATCCTTGAAACCTCTTCCCAGACCATAGTTTGGTTAGAATTCACAGAAACATCATTGTATCGGTTATTAATTTTTCTCTTTCTAATATCTGAATGGACTAAATAATCAACACTTTCAAAATCATAGGACTCATTCGCCCAACGACCATGCTCAATACAGCTAACAGATAAATTAGATATATAATTAGGTGGTAATAATATTGAAGTGTTAAACACTCTATTTTGTTTAGCACCATAAATTATATCTCCATCTAAAATGAATAAAGGCTTGTCTGACCAATGCTCAATAATAATTTCATTAACTGAACCACGTTCAGAAACTTCAGAAACTTTAATCAAATCATTAGCAAATGCATGATGCAATCCAATTATGGGTAATGTACTCTCCATATACCTAAATAATTGAATTATCTGAATATTTTTAAACTCCTGTATATTGACTATCTTAATGTCTGGATTCGACAATAATGAAAATTCTGATTTATTAAGGCTTCTACCAAAATCAGTTGTTAAATAGTAAATAGACTTTGATATAACAAATACTAATAAGAATAGTCCAATAAAAGAAAGACATCCCCATTTTAAAACTCTTAAATAACTCATAAATTAAAATTCTAATTTTACTTGAATATATATATTGATATGTCATCATCAAAAGCATTAACAATAGACATAATATCTTTAATTTTTACAGAATCATCTAACAAACCTCCTATAAAAATAAAAACATAAATCGTCAGCAGAAGTGGACTCAAAATTAGTAAATTTAAGTCATATTATCTCAAATGAATATTAACCTTCTATCTATACGGTTCAGAAAGAGAGTAAATGGAATTATAGCTCTTAAAGATTGAATCACAACTGAAGTAATTGGTTAAATGACAAAAAATTAAAATCATGAACGATTCAATACAATTTAAGTGCAAATCTTGTAATACCAATTTCATAGGGAATGATTTTATAGAATTTTGTCCGAAATGTAATTCTGAAGATTTTATTCAAAAAAAGAAGCTATTTAATCGAAATCAAATTATACTGTTATTGGTATTAATTATTTCTATTTCGTTTATAATTTTTCAAAACAAATTAAAAAACTTTAAAGATAAAATCACAATAATTCAGAATACTGAATTAATTAAACACAACGAGACTGAATTAAAATGGGAGAATTACTACGAAGATGAATTAGTAAGCTCAGAAGTAAATCATTGGAACTCCGCTTTACTTATGGACGCAATGTTTTTAAAAGATACAACAATCAATTTTTTTATATTTTCAACGACCGAAAATT
>Ga0308004_10001241_pt1 | contig 11279 bp, 10 predicted proteins | sample Neamet38_FD_203156 | JGI IMG/M metagenome (GOLD analysis project Ga0308004, IMG submission 203156) | Marine microbial communities from water near the shore, Antarctic Ocean - #38 | ecosystem: Environmental > Aquatic > Marine > Unclassified | place: Southern Ocean | collected 2014-06-06 | reverse complement strand
TAAATTGATTTTTCAATTCATTAGCTCGAGCTTTATCAATCCCACTAAAAACAAAATTGAATTGTTTTACCTCCTCTGCAAAGTCAGAATCCTTCAGCATCTGCTCCATAAAAAACTCATACTCCTCTGGAGATAAATCTTCATTGTAATACCGCTCTATAAGCTCTATTTTTTTTGCACTAAATACCATATATTATTTATTTTACTTTTATTTTAAATATTTCATCCTTTAGTGTTTTCAAACACCTATACTTCTGTACCTTAACACTTTTAGCAGATTTATAACCCAAAGATAATGCTATTTCTTTTAAACTTAGGTTTTTTAAATAATACGCTTGTATAATAGACCTACAGGGTGTTTTCATGTTAGATAACTCTAAAGCTACTAGACCATAACCCTTGTCAATTTCGGCATTATCATCGGATAATTCGGAAAGTTGGTAATATTGTTGCTGTCGGGATTCTCTATTGTATTTGAGCTTAAAACTATTTCTGATCAACTGCTTGCCAATACCGAAAATGAAAGTTTTTAAAGTAGTAGAGATTTCTATAATTTTCTTATTCTGGATTTTCATAACCAAAACAATCATCACTTCTTGGAATAAATCTTTAGAATCATGACTAGATATGTTGTATTCTACTAGAGCCCACGAAATAAAATGTGACCGATACTTATTATATAAGCTTTCGATCACCTTTTCATCGTTGTTATAGATAGATTCTATTACCTCCTTAGTTGTCATTAAGTGCAGAATTGGATTCCTAAATATCCGTATTATTTACTTATTTTCAAAATATTTTTTCTACTATTAGTTTAGTACATTTGCAATTGATTAAAAAACTCATTTACAACGTTAGCATCAAGTGAAAGCGCTCCTAAACACGATAAATAACCCGACCGATCTAAGAAAACTTGAAGTTCTTGACCTACCTCAAGTTTCTGCAGAGTTGCGACAATTTATTATTGACCAAGTATCTACCAACGGTGGGCATTTTGGAGCTAGTTTAGGGGTGATTGAGCTCACTGTAGCTCTACACTATGTATTCAATACACCAGAAGATCAATTGGTTTGGGATGTAGGACATCAGGCTTACGGTCACAAAATCCTTACAGGTCGAAAAGACGTTTTTCATACCAACAGAAAATACAAAGGTATTAGTGGTTTTCCGAAACGCGATGAAAGTGAATACGATGCTTTTGGCGTTGGCCACTCCTCTACTTCTATTGGTGCAGCATTAGGAATGGCGGTTGCATCACAACTAAAAGGACATACAGAAAAACAACATATTGCTGTAATTGGTGATGGTGCTCTTACGGGAGGCCAGGCTTTCGAAGCTTTGAATCATGCAGGAATAGAAAACTCAAACATGCTAGTTGTATTAAACGACAATTGCATGTCTATAGATCCTAATGTTGGGGCTTTAAAAGAGTACTTAACCGATATTACGACCTCTCATACTTACAATAAAATTAAAGACGAAGTTTGGGACCTACTTGGTAAAATAAGCAAGTTTGGACCTAATGCACAATCACTTGTAAAAAAAGTAGAAAATGCTGTTAAGTCTTCTATGCTTGAACAAAGCAATTACTTCGAATCTTTAAACTTTAGATATTTCGGCCCTGTAGATGGACACGATGTAGAACATATGGTGAAAATCTTGGAAGACCTAAAAGATATTCCAGGACCGAAAATACTACACTGTATTACCACCAAAGGTAAAGGCTATAAACCTGCTGAAGATGGAGATACAACTAAATGGCATGCTCCAGGACTTTTCAATAAAGACACAGGAGAGCTTATTAGCATTAAAAAGCCTAAAGAGGAAGCGCCTAAATACCAAGATGTTTTTGGACATACCATTATAGAACTCGCCAAAGAAAATGACAAGATTGTAGGTGTTACACCTGCAATGCCTACCGGATGTTCTTTAAAGTATATGATGGAAGAGATGCCCGACAGAGCTTTTGACGTGGGTATTGCAGAACAACATGCGGTAACTTTCTCTGCAGGAATGGCAACTCAAGGATTTACTCCTTTTTGCAATATATATTCCAGCTTTATGCAAAGAGCTTTCGATCAGGTAGTTCACGATGTAGCAATTCAGAAACTAAACGTTGTCTTTTGTTTAGACAGAGCAGGATTAGTGGGAGATGATGGACCCACGCATCACGGTACTTTTGATATTGCTTTTTTTAGATGCATTCCAAATATGATTATTTCTGCTCCTATGAACGAGGAGGAATTGAGAAACCTAATGTTTACTTCTCAAGAGAAAGAACACGGACCATTTACTATTCGCTACCCTAGAGGTAAAGGAGTAATGCCAGAATGGAAAACCGAGTTTAAATCTATAGAAATTGGAACTGGACGGAAATTGCGTTCAGGTAAAGACATCGCTATTTTATCTTTCGGTCATGTTGGAAATTATGCCAGTACTGTTTGTAAGGACTACGACAAAAATGGTTTCCAAATAGCTCATTACGATTTGCGATTTGCAAAACCATTAGATCAAAATTTACTTCATGAGGTTTTCCAAAACTACACTCATATTATTACGGTAGAAGACGGATGTATTACTGGTGGTGTAGGCTCTGCAGTAATAGAGTTTATGGCAGACAATCAATACCATGCTTCTGTATATAGACTAGGTGTTCCAGATGAATTTATTGAACATGGGCCACAATTACAACTACAAGCTGACTGTGGTTTTGATGCAGAAAGTATTAAGGCAAAAGTAGAACAGGTTAAGACTAAATTGAAACTTGCGGTTTAACAACCTTTCAAAACAGCTATATTTCTTACCTTATTGTTTAGAATAATTTACATTTCAACTTATAAAGTGTTGAAACCAAAAAAGCCCAAAAGAAAATCTTTTGGGCTTTTTAGTATCAGTGGAAAATTACTTTTTCATTACAAAGTCTTCCATAAACTTCGTGGTGTAATTTCCAGATCTATAGTCTTCGTTATCCATTAATTGTAAGTGGAAAGGAATAGTTGTTTTCACACCTTCAATAACAAACTCTCTTAGAGCTCTTTTCATTTTCTCTATCGCCTCATCTCTAGTTTGCGCTACTGTAATTAGCTTTGCTATCATAGAGTCGTAATATGGAGGTATTGTATAGCCAGCATAAACATGAGTATCTACACGAACGCCGTGTCCACCAGGAGCATGATAAGTAGTAATTTTACCAGGGCAAGGTCTAAATCCGTTATGAGGATCTTCGGCATTAATTCTACATTCTATAGCGTGTGCTTTAGGTTCGTAGTTTTCCCCTGTTATAGAGATCCCTGCAGCTACCTTAATTTGCTCAGCAATTAAATCGTAGTTAATAACCTCTTCTGTAACAGGGTGTTCTACCTGAATACGGGTATTCATTTCCATAAAGTAGAAATTCCTATCCTTATCCACTAAAAACTCCACTGTACCTGCTCCTTCGTATTTAACGGCTTCGGCAGCTCTTACAGCAGCATCACCCATTTTTTTACGAAGTTCTTTAGTCATAAAAGGCGAAGGTGCTTCTTCGGTTAGCTTTTGATGTCTTCTTTGTACAGAACAATCTCTTTCTGACAAGTGACAAGCATTACCCTTAGAATCTCCGATAATTTGAATTTCAATATGGCGAGGTTCTAAAATTAACTTCTCCATATACATGGCATCGTTACCAAAAGCAGCAGCTGCTTCTTGACGAGCAGAATCCCAAGCATTTTGGAAATTCTTTAATTCGGACACTGCACGCATACCTTTACCACCACCACCGGCAGTAGCTTTAAGCATTACAGGAAAGCCCATCTCTATAGCCAAAGCTTCTGCTTCTTCATAAGTATCCAAGATACCTTCAGATCCAGGGATTGTTGGTACGTTTGCCGCTTTCATTGTAGCTTTTGCATTCGCTTTATCTCCCATTCCATCGATCATCTCTGGAGAGGCTCCAATAAATTTGATGTCGTTTTCTTCACAAATTTTAGAGAAATTTGAATTTTCAGCTAAAAACCCATAACCTGGATGTATAGCATCGGCATTCGTTATTTCTGCTGCAGCAATAATATTAGGAATTTTTAGATAAGAATCAGTACTACTGGCAGGACCAATACATACTGCTTCATCTGCAAATTTAACGTGTAAACTATCAACATCAGCTGTAGAATACACCGCCACCGTTTTGATTCCCATTTCTCTAGCGGTACGTATAACGCGAAGAGCAATTTCACCACGGTTGGCGATTAGAATTTTCTTAAACATCGTCATCCTTTCTAGTTAAATTAAGACGGGTCTACTAAAAATAACGGTTGATCATATTCGATAGGACTCATGTCATCTACCAATACTTTCACAATTTTACCAGAAACTTCTGATTCAATTTCGTTAAATAATTTCATTGCTTCTACAATACAAACTACAGAACCTACAGAAACATCATCACCTACAGATGCAAAAGCATCTTTATCTGGAGTAGGCTTACGGTAGAAAGTCCCAATCATAGGAGACTTAATAGTAATGTAATTAGATTCTTCGTCTACAACGGGACTTGCTTCTATAGGAGCAGCCTGTGCCATAGGTGCCGTAGGCATAGCCATTTGAGGCATACCCGTAACAGGAACCTGTTGAACAATCGTTTCTAAATATGCATCGCCTCTACCTTTTTTAGGTGGAGTTTTAATAGAAATTTTCATTTCACCAATTTCCAAATCAACTTCGGAAGCTCCAGACTTTGCAACGAACTTTATAAGTTCTTGTATTTCTTTAAGATCTAATGCCATAACAAATATTTAATGTTATTTTGTTCTTTTTAATATGCCCATTTAAGGTAAATTGACCCCCAAGTAAAACCACCTCCAAAGGCAGCTAAAACAAGATTGTCACCCTTCTTTAACTTATCTTCCCACTCCCATAAACACAATGGGATGGTCCCGTTTGTTGTATTTCCGTATTTCTGGATATTCAACATTACTTTATCTGTTCCTACACCCATTCTGCGTGCAGTTGCATCAATAATACGTTTATTAGCTTGATGAGGAACTAACCAAGCAATATCATCGCCGGTTAAATTATTGCGTTCCATAATCTCAGCAGATACATCTGCCATGTTTGTAACCGCAAATTTAAACACCGTTTTACCATCTTGGTATATATAATGGTCTTTAGCATCAACAGTTTCATGCGTAGATGGATTTAATGAACCACCACCTTTCATGTGTAGATAATCTCTACCAGATCCATCAGTTTTCATGATAGAATCTTGAATACCTAAACCATCTTCGGTAGGCTCAAGCAATACAGCTCCAGCACCATCACCAAAAATAACACAAGTTTGTCGATCTGTATAATCTACAATTGAAGACATTTTATCGGCACCAACTACAATAATTTTCTTGTAAGAACCAGTCTCGATGAATTTAGAAGCGGTTGCTAAGGCGAAAAGAAAGCCCGAACACGCTGCCATCAAATCGAAGCCAAAAGCATTTTTCGCACCCACTTTATCTGCAATTATACAGGCAGTAGCAGGGAATAGCATATCTGGTGTTGCTGTTGCACAAATAATCAAGTCGATTTCCTCGGCTTTCATATTCTTTTTTTTCAACAAACCTTTTATTGCATTTGCACCTAGATCAGAACTTCCTAGTCCTTCTCCTTTTAAGATTCTTCTTTCTTTAATTCCGGTTCGAGAAGTAATCCACTCATCATTTGTATCTACCAAAGCAGATAGCTCTTCGTTTGTTAATCTATACTCAGGGGTCCAACCGTTAACTCCTGTTATAGCTGCTGTAATTTTGCTCATCCTTGAAAAGCTATTTTAATTTTGTCTGACAATTTAGCGTCAATTACTTCTGCAGTATGCAAAAGCATATTTTTTATAGCCTTGGCATTCGAAATACCATGACCTATCATTACGGTACCATTAACACCTAATATAGGAGTTCCACCGTAGTTTTCATAATTGAATCTATCGAAATAAGCGTCTTTAATACCTCGTTTTTTAGTTAAAGCATAAAAGGCCTCTGCTTGTTTTAATACGATATTTCCGGTAAAACCGTCACAAACGATAACGTCTGCACTATCATTAAACAAGTCACGTCCTTCAACATTTCCAACGAAATTAAAATCTTCTGAATCTTTCATCAGACTGTATGCAGCTTGTGTAAGTAAATTCCCTTTACCTTCTTCTTCCCCTATATTTAATAAGGCAACTTTAGGATTTGAAATTCCGTGTACATGTTCGGCATAAAGCGAACCCAAGATAGCAAACTGATGGAGAACATCAGGCTTACAGTCGGAATTAATACCAACATCTAATAATAAGCCAAGCCCACCATTTTCTTTAGGTAGAATACTTGTGATTGAAGGTCTGATAACCCCCGTAATAGATTTTATGGTATAAAAAGCGCCCACTAGCATAGCACCTGAATTTCCGGCACTAGCAAAACCATCAATTAAACCTTCTTTCAATAAATGAAATCCGATTGAAATAGACGATTTTGGCTTTTTCACAAAAGCTTTTGTAGGGTGTTCGCCCATACCAATTTGGTCTGGAGCATGTACAATTTCGAATTTACTCGAATCTACATTCTCCAATACTAGCTCAGCTTTAATTTTCGATTCATCGCCAATTAAAACCAAGGTAGCAGTACTTGCTAGCTCTTGCTGAGCTAACACCGCACCTTTAATAGTTGCTGAAGGAGCAAAATCTCCTCCCATTACATCGAGTCCTATTCTCATTTATCTGAAAAATAAAAAATGTAGATTTAAACCTTTAAAACAGGGTCTAAATCTACATAAATTCTTTGTACGTACAGTAAAACAGGATAAAAAATCGCTCTAAGCGAAAAAATACGCTGCAATGAATACTATGCGATAACTACGTTACCTTTGTAGTACATTTTCCCTTCGTGCCAGTAAGCTCTGTGATATAAGTGAGCTTCACCAGTAGTAGAACATACAGCAACAGTAGGAGCTACTGCTTTGTAGTGAGTTCTTCTTTTGTCACGTCTTTGTTTCGATATTTTTCGTTTAGGATGTGCCATTTTGCCTTATTCTTTGTCCGTTAATAAATCTTTTAATGCCGACCAACGAGTGTCAACATCTTCTTCTTCGTCTTGTTCTAGATATTCTTCAACTTTCAACAATGCATCATCATCGCATACTTGCCCATTCTCTTCTTTGTCGTGAACCCTTCTTGTAGGTAAAGCCAAAGCAATAGTCTCGTATACCATATGAGAGATATCTATTTCATGTTCGTCGTTCCCTAATATGAGAACATCGTCGGTGTTGTTAAAGTCTTCATGAGAAAATTTTACAATTCTCATATCTCGATAATCTAAAGGTAGATCTAAATCTCCTCCACATTTATCACAAAGACTGTTCACAATCCCAGCAACCTGAAACTTAAGCTCCATCAAATTTGATCTTTTCGTTAAAGTCAAATCGATTTGAAGCTTTCCATCTTCCAATTCTGTATTGTCAAATTCTTTAAAGAACGCTCCGTCTACTTTAAAATCGTATGAATGATCGCCTAATTTAAGCCCCATAAGAGGTATGATAAAATCAGAAAGCACATTCATTCCTTTTAGTTTTTCGGTTTGCAAAGATAGAAATAATTTTTGTTAATAAAACTATTACTACGAAGTCAAAATCACAATATTTTAACTTTACGCGATTATTTTGACTTTGAATGCCATTTTTTACTGGATTGAGGCGAAACAGCTAAAGGGTTTTCATTTAACTGACTGTACTCCAATCTATTTTTATACAAGTTACAGGCTGCATAAACAGCTTCTCTAAATGAAGATTCTTGCGCTTCGTTTTTTCCTGCCAAGTCGTAAGCAGTTCCATGATCTGGTGAAGTCCTTACTACAGACAATCCAGCTGTAAAATTCACTCCTTTATTAAACGAAAGTGTTTTAAAAGGAATTAATCCTTGATCGTGGTACATTGCTAAAACTGCATCGAACTGCTTATAAGTATCGCTTGCAAAAAAACCATCTGCCGAATAAGGTCCGTAAACTAACTTACCAGAATCAAAGGCTTTTTTAACCGCAGGTCTAATCACCTCTTCATCTTCTTTCCCAATAACCCCTTTATCTCCACTATGTGGATTTAATCCTAAAACGGCTATTTTAGGATTCCTGATATTAAAATCCTGTTTAAGCGAACTGTAAATCTGCTCAATTTTATGGGTAATCTTTTCATCAGAAATTGTTGAAGCTACATCGGCTATTGGAATATGTCCAGTAACAACTCCAACACGTAAAGAGTCTGCTACCATGAACATCAAAGCTTCTCCACCTTCAAATTCCTTTGCCAAGAACTCTGTATGTCCTGGGAATTTAAATTCTTCTGACTGAATATTATGCTTATTAATTGGTGCCGTAACTAATGCGTCTACTTCTCCTTTCTTTAAAGCCTCTACAGCCGCAGTTAAGGACTTTAACGCATAAGAACCACCTTCGGGCTTCTCTTGCCCTAAATTCAACTCCACATCCTCAGTCCAGCAACTTATTAAATTTGCTTTTTTAGGCATCAACTTAGCATTAGGACGCACAAAATTAAAGCTAAAGTTCTTCATGTCCATAGCCTTTTGATACGCCATGGCAAATTTTGAAGATGCATAAACTACAGGAGTACATAAATCTAATATTCTACTATCAGAAAAAGTCTTCATAATCACCTCTAAACCTATTCCATTTATATCGCCCACAGAAATACCTAATCGTATTTTATTTGGGTTTTGATCTTGTTCGTTTCTCATGCTATACAGGTTAAAATTGGTAATTGAAAATTGGATTATTCACAATCCATAAATCAATCTATTAACAGCTACTTCTCTTAGATAAATAATCGAACAAGATACGTACACCAGAACCTGTACCACCTTTTAAACGATAATGGTCATCTCCAGAAAGGAAGGCCGGACCAGCAATATCTAAATGCATCCAAGGGTAGCTAGTAAAATGTTCTAAGAACTTACCCGCAGTAATTTGCCCAGCTTCTGCAGGACCAAGGTTTGTCATATCTGCAATGTCAGACTTTAACAAATCTTTGTACTCATCCCAAAAGGGCATCATCGCTAAACGTTCGTAGGTATAATAACCACTTTCGTTTAAATCTTTTTGCACGTCTTCGCCGGCAGTACCCATTGCAACGATTCCAAATTTACCAATAGCTCTAACAGCTGCGCCGGTTAAGGTAGCAAAATCAATCACCAATTCCGGATCGTATTTCTTAGCATAACACAAGGCGTCAGCTAAAACTAAACGTCCTTCTGCATCAGTATTTAAAACCTCTACAGAGGTATTGTCCATCATATGTATTACATCTCCTGGAGCATAAGCATTTCCCCCAGGGCGATTTTCTGTTGCAGGAATTAAACCAACAACATGTATAGGTAAGTTAGCTTTAGCGATAGCATAAAGAATCCCAACTACAGAAGCACCTCCACCCATATCACACTTCATGATATCCATAGAGTTTGCTGTGGGTTTTAAACTTAATCCACCAGTATCGTACACAATACCTTTACCTACCAATACAATAGGTTTAGAATTAATAGCATTTTCGGGTTTATGTGTAAGTATATTAAACGTTGGAGGCTCAATAGCTCCACGATTTACTGCAAGTAAACCACCCATTTTAAGGGATTCAATTTGTTTTTTGTGTAGCACGTCAACTTTAAATCCAGCTTCTTTACCTAAGCGTACCATTTCTTCAGAGAACTTTACGGCAGTAAGAAAAGACAAAGGTTCGTTTACCAAATCTCTAGCATGTAAGGTACCCCCAACAAGTGCATTTAAATCTTGTATTGCCTCGTCTTCAGCTTGAACTAGAATAGACTTTAAAGAATTTTCTTTTTTAGCCGCATCAGTAAAATACTTAAGAAACTGGTAATTGGCCAATGCCATACCCTCTGCAACAAAAAGAGACAAATCGCTATCTGATGCAGAAACAAGTTCCACCTCTTCTAGCTTTAAAGCATTGATTTTCTTTACCAATACAGCACCTCTTTCTCTGGCTTTTTCAAGACTTTGACTTTCCGTTTTCTGATCTTTAAAACATTCTATAAAAACAGTTCGACTGTACTGATTTACAGAAACGGATAAGTGTTCGTTTGCCAATTCATTGGTAACAAACTTAAGCTCTTGCTCGTTTAAACCAAACTTTGACCAATCGGAATCTTGTGTTCCTAAAACAACTAAATGAGTAGTTGAAGATTGCTCGGTAACTTTATGTATAATGCTGCACATTTTTTCTTAATTTTGAGCTGTAAAAATAGGCATTTTAATGGAGACACAGAAGCTATTAGATAGCGCAATGAAATTTGAATCTTTAAGCGCAGAAGAAGGCGTTTATCTTTTCGAAAATGCGGCTACCCCAGACTTAATGTTTGTGGCAAATGAATTGAGAAAAATACAAGTTCCTAGTAATAAGGTAACCTGGATTATAGATCGGAACGCCAACACGACCAATGTGTGTAATGCAAATTGTAAGTTTTGTAATTTCTTTCGAATTCCAGGACACAAGGAGGCATACATCACAACGATAGAAGAATATACTCAGAAAATTGAGGAAACTATTCGCTACGGTGGTGAGCAATTACTACTTCAAGGAGGGCATCACCCAGATTTAGGTTTGGACTTTTACTGCGATATATTTCGTCAGATAAAAAAGAAATTTCCTGCAATTAAACTCCATGCATTAGGACCTCCAGAAATTGCGCATATTAGTAAAATCGATGGCAAGTCTCATAGAGAAGTACTCGAAGCGTTAATTGAAGCTGGACTAGACAGCTTACCAGGTGCTGGTGCAGAAATTTTAGATGACAGAGTTCGTAGAATGATTTCTAAGGGTAAATGTGGCGCACAGGAATGGCTGGATGTTATGCGTGTAGCACACCAATTAAACCTCACCACTTCGGCTACTATGATGTTTGGTCATATCGAAACTACACTAGAACGTTTTGAGCACTTAGTGAAAATAAGAGAAGTGCAATCTGAAAAACCTGTCGATTCAAATGGATTCCTTGCGTTTATTGCTTGGCCTTTTCAAGATGATGGAACACTACTTAAAAGAATAAAAGGAATTACGAATAATGTAGACGGAGACGAATATATTAGAATGGTAGCTCTTTCGAGAATTATGCTACCTAATGTTAAAAATATACAAGCATCTTGGCTAACTGTTGGTAAATCTGTAGGACAGATGTGTTTACACGCTGGAGCAAACGACTTTGGATCTATCATGATTGAGGAGAATGTAGTTTCTGCTGCTGGAGCACCACATAGATT
>Ga0308004_10001240_pt1 | contig 11288 bp, 8 predicted proteins | sample Neamet38_FD_203156 | JGI IMG/M metagenome (GOLD analysis project Ga0308004, IMG submission 203156) | Marine microbial communities from water near the shore, Antarctic Ocean - #38 | ecosystem: Environmental > Aquatic > Marine > Unclassified | place: Southern Ocean | collected 2014-06-06 | reverse complement strand
ACTTGTACCGCTTCAAGTAAAGCTAATTGACAGCGTCAATCACGGTGATTTAGTTTTAAATTCAAATGGTTCATTTCTTTACACTCATAAAGCTAAAAAACCTAAAAAAGATTCATTTACATACATGATTGATACTCCTTTTGGAAGCTCAAAAAATATAAAAGTTGAATTGATTCCAGAGCAGGTTTCAATTTCTGAACATTCAGAACAGGTTTTTAGACCTATTTATTATACCTATAATCGGTTTGATTTGGAAACAACATATAAAGAACGACTTGATGCAATTGTTGATTATTTAAATGAAAACACTGAAGCTGAAGTAGCAGTTTCCTCTTTTGCTGATTGCAGAGGACCTGGAGATTATAACCTTAAGCTGACTGAGAAAAGGTCAAAAACAATTGTCAATTTCGTTGGGTCAAGAATACTTAACTCTAAACGAATTACTGGAAAAGGTTATGGAGAGGGCACAGTAAAAGTAAATGATAGTTATGATTATTCAGTTATTATGAATTCTTTTACAAGTGAAATAAGTGCTATAAAATTTTTAAAGAAATTTAACTCACTTGGAAATAAAGCAGAAATCACAGAAGTGTCTTCTAATTTTAGAATTATATTTAGAAAATACGATTCCTATCAAGAAGCAAAAAAGGGTATCGTTATACTAAAAGAGCTTGGCTATGATGGGTGGATAAGTAAAAGTGAGTGTTACTTATTGTCAGAGAAAGATCACCAATTAAAAAGAAAAACAACTTTTAAAATTTCAAATTGAATAAACCTTAACTGAAAAGCTAGATGAAAAAACTACTGCTTGTTTGTATGTTTTTTTTGCCAATTTTCCTAATGGATCAAAAGGCTTGTAACGTATATGGAAAAGTCAAGTTTGTTAAATATGGTGAAGATTACAAAGTCAAATTTGTAAAGTATAATGAAGACTTAAGTATTAAGTATGTGAGTTATGGCAAAATAAAGTTGGAAATTGGAAAGTGGTTGAATATGGGGAAGATTATAAATTAAAGACCGTGAAGTATGGTCAAGATTTTACTGCTAAAGAAGTTGAATATGGACAAGGTTGTAAATAAATAATAAGTGTTGATTTTCCTTGGTTTAATAAGAAAACGACAATAGATAAAGATTACTTTTACTTACCGATACAGAAATTAGCAAATACATTCCCCAAAAGATCTTCGGTAGTAATCTCTCCAGTTATTTCTCCCAAATGCATCAAAGCCTCGTTGATATCGACAGACAAAAGATCGCCAGATATCTTCTGATCCAGTCCGTTTTTTATGTTTAAAATTGCTTTTAGTACATTTTGAAGTGCGTCATAGTGACGAATGTTTGTAATGATCACATCTTGATTGGATGCCATTTGAATTACTTGTGTAAACAAAAATTTCTTTAGTGATTCAATAGAAGCATTGTCGAAGGTTGAAATTTTAATGGGTTGCAATATTTTTTTGGAATTCAATTCCTTAGTCAAGGCGCTGTCAAATTCATTAGCTGCATTTTTATTTAAGTCAACTTTACTTTCTACAGGAATTAAAATCAAATCATCCCGCATGAACTCGTTAATATCTTTTATGATTTCATTTAAGTTCGCATCATTTCGATCATAGAGGTAGAGCAGTATTTTCGCTTTGAGTGCTTTTTCTTTTGACTTGGCGACGCCTATAGCTTCAATCTCGTCAGTGGTCTCCCTAAGACCGGCAGTATCTATAAAGCGGAATTGTATTCCCTCAATTGTCAAAGTGTCTTCTATGGTGTCCCTAGTGGTTCCTGCGGTAGAAGAGACAATTGCTCTATCATCATTCAATAAGGCATTCAATAAGGAGGACTTACCAGCATTGGGTTTTCCGATAATCGCAACAGGCACACCTTTTTTGATAACACTTCCATAGGCAAAGGAGTCTGCCAGGGATTTAATCTTCAATTGAATTTCATCGAGTAGCGCAAAGAGTTCCTTTCGGTCGGCAAATTCAACATCTTCTTCAGAGAAATCTAGCTCTAGGGTAATTAGGGAAGCGAAATCAAGTAGTTTTTGGCGCAGCAATATCAGCTCCTGAGTATACCCCCCTCTCATTTGATTTAACGCAACTTCGTGAGCTACTTTGGATTCCGAGGCAATCAGGTCAGAAACTGCTTCCGCTTGGCTTAGATTCATTTTTTTATTCAAAAAAGCACGCAGTGTAAACTCTCCTGGTTGTGCTGGCTTGGCACCTTTTCGAATAAACAACTGAAGTATTTCTTGCTGAATATAAATTGATCCGTGACAGGAAATTTCAACTACATTTTCACCAGTGTAGGAATTAGGGGCTTTAAAAACACTCACCAAAACTTCGTCAATTTCAGTTCCATCATTATGGATTCTTCCCAAATGAATGGTATGTGATTTTTGGTCAGACAATTTCTTCCCGCTTTTGCTCTTGAAAGAGCTCGTTACCAAATCAATAGCATTTTCTCCTGAAAGGCGTAGCAAACTGATGGCTGCTGTTCCTGATGCACTTGAATTTGCAATAATGGTTCCTTCATTTATCATAAAACAAAATTAGATTTTTTATGGGTATGGATTATTCGAAAGAAGAATAAAAAAATGCTTTTAAATTAAAAAAGTATATTAATAATTTGAAACCAAACGATTAATTTAGGAATGACAAATTTATTTTGTTTCCCTTTTTAAATTTCAATGGTTACTGTAACCCTTTTCTTATGTTGTCGGTGCTCATAGTTTTTCCAAAGGTTTTGTATTGCCAGGTTGTCTTCAAGCTCAGGATTAGTCTCAATAATATTGTATTTATTTTTATTAAAAACCTTTTGCATTTCATTGAAAATAATAGCAATAACGCCTTTGTTTTGGAATCTAGGGTGAACGCCTATTAAATAAAAAGAAGCCTTGTGGTTAAAATACATTGCCTTGAGTAAATGTAAAAAACCAAAAGGAAACATCTTTCCATTTGCCTTCTTTAAAGCTTTTGAAAAGGAGGGCATTGCAATCGTAAATGCAACCAATTTGTTGTCTTCATCGACAATACACTTTATGAAATCTGGGTGTATGTATTTAAAATATTTTTCTTTGTATTGCTGAACTTGTTTTTTTTGAATGGGAACGAAAGTTTTAAGCTCACCATAGGTTTCATCTAAAAGCTCAAACATTTGAGCAACATAGGGTAGGATGTCGTTTCTGGATTTAAATTTTAAAACCCTAAGCTGATAACGTTCGAGCATGAGTTTAGAAAATCTTTTGACTTTTTCAGGAGCATCTTCAAAGGAGTACATTTTTATTTCATATTCTAACCAAACTGCTAATTCCTCATATCCCAATTGTTTAAAATGCTCAATATAATATGGTGCGTTGTAGAGCGTGATCATGGTATTTCTTTCTTCAAACCCTTTCACAAGCATTCCGGCCTTGTCTAAATTGGAGAACCCTACCGGTCCTTCGATATGATTAAGTCCATTTTCTAGCCCCTTTTCTTTAACCTTTCCCAATAAAGCCTTGGTGACATTAATATTATCAATTACATCAAACCAGCCAAAGCGAACCTTTTTTCTTTCTAATTGATTAATCTCTGTCCAGTTAATAATCACAGCGATTCGGCCGACAATCTCTCCGTTTTTATAGGCCAAATAATAGTCGGCCTCCGCATTTTCGAAAACAGGATTTTTAGAAGTATCTAAAACATCAATTTCCTCTTGTATGATAGGGGGAGTCCAATAAGGATTGTTTTTGTAAAGACTAAAAGGAAACTTAACAAATTTTTTCAATTCGCTATCCGAATTAACCTGCTTAATTTCAATTGAATTTGATTCCATAGTACTATTTACGTTTAGCTTTTCGGTTTCTTTTCTTCTCTTGCTTACTGTCTTTTTTCATTTGTTTTTTTAGCCCTTTTTCTTCGTTTTTTTGTTTTTCAAAATTAATTTCCTCTGCGCTGGTGAAATCTTTGTGGAAGTTTAAACGGTAGGAAACTCCTAAGTTAACAAAAGTTGAGCTGGGCTTGGTTTGAGTATTTACCCCTAAAGATCCTTCGATTTGAATGTAATCTGTTAGTAAATAAGCAATTCCTGTCCTAAAGATAAAGTCGTTATAACGTTCGCTAAAAATCCCTTGATTTTCGATATATACCGACCAATACTGGTGGAAAGTGTGCGTCAATGTGAGTATGTAACTTTTCTCCACATAATCTGTTAAATAACGGCTCAATGAAAAATTAGTAACAAAAACCCAAGTTCCTAAAAAATGGGACTGGGTGGCAATCGTTCCGCCAAGTGAAAGCAATGATTCTTTTTCTGTTTGAGTATTTAAATTTTGAAAGAACAACGGCCTGTTAATCAAATCAAAGACATCTCCATAAGGGTACGGGTTCTCTGGTTCAATATTAAAGTTTGCTCCAGCAGTTATGGAGACTGCAGGGATTAGATGTTTTAATTTAAAGCCATTATTTGCTTTCCAGCTGTAATTATTGACTTCCTCTTCTCTTTTAAAAGGATCATAAACCAAATATTTAATTCCAATAAAGTTTTTTAAAAATCCATTTCTTTCGTAAACAAACTCTTTCGAAGAAATCTTGTTGGTCAATCGATCCATCATGTAACTCCCTTCATAGGTCAATTCGAGTTGTTCAAACAATAACCCCCATCGGATAGAAAGAAAACCAATTCTTCCATCAACTGTTGAATTGTTATAGACTTCATGTTTAAATTTTCTGTATTCAAATCCCCCTTCAAACTGGACAATTCCTTTTCCAACAGCAAATGCGCCAATGGAAGCACCCGGACGATTAGAGTTTATTTGATCGGTATATTGTGCTCGAACGATGGCCGATATAAGAATGAAACAAACCGTAAAATGTTTGAGCATTATTTTTTTATCGCAAGATAATTGTATTTTTTTTTCTAAAGAGTGATGCCATTAAAAATAGTGCCAACTTTTCTTTACTTTTGAATATTATTAATATTAAACCCATCGATTTGATTGGATTGCTCAAATTTTTATTGATTTTCTTCGGTTTTACCTACTTGTTTCGTTTAATTAAACCTTTTATTTTTAGATACTTAATCAAAAAAGTATCCAATAAAATGGGCGACTTTAAAACGGAAGTGCCTGTAAATAAGGAAGAAAAAAAAGACAAAAAAAACGCCCAAGACTTAGGGGAATACATTGACTATGAAGAAATTGATTGAGAGTTTTTTAAAAAACAAGGGGCATTATCATGCAAGTGTGATTTTTTGTTTCGGGATTTTTTCAATCTTATTTTATTATCCCACCCTTTCCGGAAAAGCGCTTGTGCAATCTGACATCAGACAGTATTCGGGCATGTCAAGGCAAATTCAAGAGCACCGAAAGAATCAGAAAGAAGAAATTTACTGGATTGACAATGCTTTTGGCGGTATGCCGACCTATCAATTAGGGGCGCGTTATCCAGCTGATTTTCTTACACCGATTCATAAAATTTTTCAAAACATACCGCAACCAGCGGAAATACTTTTTCTTTATTTATTGTCCGCCTATCTTTTTCTTCTAATTATTAGAATGCCCTGGCACATTGCTGTTTTTGGAGCTTTGGCCTATGGCTTATCGACCTATTTATTGATTATTCTTCAAGTAGGCCACAACACAAAAGCCCAAGCTTTGGCCTATATGCCTCTCGTTTTGGGAGGAGTTTATATGATTTTTAACGATAAGAAATTCGGGGGTTTTTTGCTAACCGTCCTGGCGCTTGCGATGCAAATCCGTGCTAATCATTATCAAATGACTTACTACATGTTGCTCCTGCTACTATTGTTTGTTGTGGTTTATTTCTTCAAATCAATTAAAGATAAGTCACTCAAGCCTTTTACTGTAAAAACAGGGATTCTAGTTTTTTCTGGATTACTCGCTTTGGGGCTCAATGCCACTTCATTGCTTGCTACTGCTGAATACTCAAAATTTAGTACCAGAAGTAAAAGCGAATTGACTCAGAACCCTGACAATTCTTTAAAAGAAGTGACCAGTGGATTGGATACAGCATACATTACACAGTTCAGCTATGGTATTTTTGAAAGTTTGAATTTACTTATTCCTAGAATTCAAGGGGGAGGCTCAAGAGAAGATTTGGGACAAGATTCTGAGCTGTATAAGTTTATGATTCAACAAGGCGTTCCGAGAAATCAAGCGGGACAATTCGTTCAGAATGTTCCGACCTATTGGGGCGATCAACCCATACTGGAAGCTCCAGCCTACATAGGAATAACCGTAGTTTTTCTAGCAATTATTTCTCTTTTCCTGACTAAAGGCGCGCTTAGAAATTGGCTTTTTTCGGGAATTATTATGTCTTTACTTTTGTCTTGGGGGAAAAACCTGCCCTGGCTTACTCAGTTTTTTATTGACTACTTTCCACTTTACAACAAGTTTAGAGCTGTTAGTTCCATTCAGGTGATTCTTGAATTTTGTTTCCCTGTATTGGCTTGTTTGGGCTTGTATAAAATATTAGAACGAAAAGAGTTAAACTCTAAGAAATCCATTCTAAAAACAGCGGCATTCTTCCTCTTATTTTTCATACTTTTACTTTTATCGAAAAGTTTTTTTGATTTTAGTGGTGGGATGGATGGCTACCTTTCTGATGCTTATGGACCTATGATTATGGATCAAATTCTTGAAGCAAGAAGATCAATTTTTAGTTATGACACTATAAGAGCAATACTTTATACGATTGCAATTACAGCGGTTTTATATTTATTCATTCAAGGGAAATTATCAAAAAAAGTCAGTATTCTGACTTTGTTCGCATTATTAACGTCAGATCTGTTGGGAATTTCCAACCGCTATATCGACCGTGATTTGTTTGTTTTACCCCGTCAAAAAAGTCAACCTTTTCTAATTCAAGCTTCAGATCGAGCAATACTAAAAGACAGTACTCGTTATCGCGTTTTTGAGCCTAACCTCCAGCTTTCAGGTGCAAGGACAGCTTATTTCCATAACTCTATTGGTGGTTATCACGGTGCTAAACCCAGACGGTTTGAAGAGCTTTTTGAATATTTTAGCGCAAATCAGATTGAAGGCGTTTTGGACATGTTTAATGTGAAATACATTCTTTTTGAAAAGAAAAAGGGGCAAAAGTTTATTCAAAATCCAAATGCGATGGGGAACGCTTGGTTTGTTGACTCCCTTTTTGTTGCAGTTGATGCGGATGGGATTTTAAATAAAATGAAATCTTTGAACTTTGAAAATGGCGCAATTGTATTGGCAAGTGAAGCCCCCGAAAATATTAAGCTGACTTTTTCTGCAGATAGCTTGTCTAGAATTGACCTCACAAAAGCGCATCCAACTCGATTGGAATATAAATTTAACTCCTCAGAAGATCAAATGGTTGTTTTTTCAGAAATGTATTACGCCCATGGATGGAAGTCATCTATTGATGGAATAGAAGTAGACCATTTCCCTGTCAATTATGTACTTCGTGGACTCTATGTTCCAAAAGGAAATCATGATATTGTTTTTTCTTTTGAGCCTTCTGTTATTAAGACCGGAACTTCAATACGTTTGCTAGCATTGGTTCTGTTTCTTGGAGTCATTCCGGTTGGTCTCTACAAGAAATATAAACGATGAAAGTTTTTAAAAACAAAATTTTATTTTTTATTTCCTATTTCCTTTTGTGGATTGGATATTTTATTTTTTCTCGTACTATTTTCTTGCTTTTTTATTACGATAAAACTCTTGAGATTGGCCTAGAAACAACTCTAAAAACCTTTTTGTATGGTTTACGATTAGACCTTTCATTTGCTTCCTATTTAAGTGTTATTCCTTTTTTTTTAATTCTTTTTTCTTTTTTTATTAAGCCTGTAAAAATTCAAAAAACAATAAAATGGTATTCTTATTTGTTATTAATTCTCATTAATTTATTATTAATCATTGATGTTGGATTATACCAAACATGGGGTGTGAGAATTGATAGAACATTGTTGACTTATATTGATACTCCTGAGCTAATGTTGGCTTCAGTTTCTACTTTTCAAATGATTATGGGGAGTGTTGTTTGGGTAGTGATTTCAATTGTTTTTATTGTATTATTTAAGAATGTTATCTCCAAAAGAATGGTAGCAATAGCAAACGGGAGTTTGTTTCAGCTAACAGTTTTGTTTTTTATTACCATTGCTTTAATAATACCGATTAGGGGTGGGCTTCAATTAATTCCTATAAACCAAAGTAATGTTTATTTTTCTAATAAAATGTTTGCGAATCATGCCGCTGTAAATTTCATTTGGAACTTTTTTAATACGCTATCCTTTAAAATAGAAGATGAGAATCCTTATAAAATATTTGATGATCTCACGGCACAAAAAATTATTGATAAAAATAGAGCTCCTCTTTTAATTGCCACAAATGATTCCATTTTAAATACTCAAAAACCAAATATTATTTTATTAATTTGGGAAGGTCTTACGGCCAAAGTTGTAGGTGCTTTGGGTGGAGAAAAAGAGGTTACTGAAAATTTAAATAAACTTGTTAAGGAAGGAATCTTTTTTACCAATTTTTATGCCAATGGAGACCGAACAGATAAAGGAATCCCTTCTATTTTGAGTGGTTATTATCCCCAACCCATCAGGAAAATCATGAGGATGCCTAACAAATCTAGGAGTTTACCAATGCTGCCTCAAAAAATGATTGATTTAGGTTACGAAACATCATTTTATTATGGAGGTGACACCAATTTCGGAAATATGAATACCTACTTGAGAAATGCTGGAATTTGTAATATTATAGAGGGTAGTGAATTTGATAAAAAGGATTGGAATTCAAAGTGGGGGGTGCATGACCATGTCTTTATGGAGCGTTTTACCAGGGATTTGTCTCAGCCACAAATTGAACCCTTTTTTAAAATTGCATTGACGCTTTCTAGCCATGAGCCCTATGAGTTTCCAGACACCTTTAAGTTTGGAAGAGATACTGAAGTAAATAAATTCAGAAGCTCCCATGCATATACTGATAAAGCAATAGGAAAGTTTATCAAAAATGCAAAGACACAACCTTGGTGGGAAAACACCCTGATCATCATCATTGCCGATCATGGGCATGGATTGCCAGAAATAAAAGGATATTTTAATGCCCCCAGTCGTTTTAAAATACCAATGCTTTGGTTGGGTGGAGCCTTGGCAAAAAGAGATACAATCGTTTCTACCATCGCAGCACAAACTGACCTTTCTTATACCCTTCTACAAACTCTAAATCAAGATCCTTCTGATTTTAAATGGGGTAAAAATATTTTTAATAATTCTGAAAGTCAATATGCACATTATATTTTTAATAAAGGCTTTGGAATCATTGATAAAAATGGAATTTATGTTTATGATTTTATAGGCAATAAATCTTATGAAGAAAAGGGAACCTCTACAAAAAAACTAGATTCTTTGGGAAAGGCCATTTCACAAAACTCTTATCAAGATTTTTTAGATCGAAAGTAATAAGCAGCATAAGGGGAAACTTAAAATTGAAAATAATATGCTCCAGGGTGATTCTTGTCGGCTAAACTTTTAATTTAGCAAAAAATAGGGATAGCGAATAAAAAGTCAAGTATGGGGATCATTGCAAAACAATCATTTTACAACAGCATTAGTATTGCTTTTGCTTTTTTGATTGGCGCCTTGAATACCGTTTACTTATACCCAGCCTACATGGGAAGTGAGTTTCAAGGACTCATTGTTGCTTTATTGGCCTTCTCTAATCTCGTACAACCCTTTATCTCATTTGGAGTTCAACATGCACTGATAAAATTTTACAGTGCCTGTGAGACCAAGCAAGACCGTGATGCATTGCTCAATTTTTCAATGCTTTTACCTTTATTGCTTTTTATTCTTCTGCTACCTTTCCTGTTTGTTTTTAAAGAAGACATTATTGCCATTATTTCAGCTAAGAACTCTAACATTGGACGGTATGCCTTTCTAATTGTAGCCGTAGCTTTTTCTACTGCTTATTTTGAGGTTTTTTACAACTGGCTCAGGGTCCAGCTAAAATCTGTTTTTGGAAATTTCTTAAAAGAGTTTTATCCTCGGGCTTTGATTTTTGTATTGGTTTCAGCTTATGCGCTTGATTTTATAAACCTAGACGGTTTTATATTGACATTAATTGGTGGGTATTACTTAAGGCTTTTGATTGTTATTATTTATAGTTTTCGAGTTTATACTCCAAAATTTGAATTACGTTTGCCCGTTCAATACAAGTCCATATTAAAATATAGTTTGTTGATTTTTTCGTCTGGCGCTGCTGCTAGCCTTATTTTAGATATTGACAAATCAATGATTTCTAATGTGTTGACCGTTGAAAACGTTGCCTTTTATAGTGTAGCGGTTTTCATCGCCTCCGTTATAGAATTTCCAGGGAGGGCAATGTTTCAAATCATTAGTCCAATGGTTGCAAAAGCCTTGAATGAAAATGACAGGGAACACTTAACTTCATTATTAAAAAAGAGCGCAAGCAACTTGTTGTTAGGTGCAGGGTTATTGTTTTTGTTGATTAATTTAAATTCAATAGACTTCTACCAATGGGTTAATCTAGAAGGGTATGACATAGCACTTGATGTTGTTTTTATTGTTTCCTTAGGTAAGCTTTTCACAATGTCAATGGGTTGTCTCAACAACATCATTACCAATTCTAAGTACTATATTTATGTGTTTTGGTTTTCTATAGTTTCGGCTGTATTGGCAGTTGTTTTGAACCTCTATCTTATAAATGAGTTGGGTATAATTGGTGCGGCCTACGCTACTTTAATTGTAATCGTATTAAATAATGTTGCTAAAATTTTATTGATTCAATTTACTTTTAAAATCAATCCTTTTAGCAACAAGACTTTTTTTACCCTAGGAATAATTCTTCTTCTTTATGTCTTGATTCCACTTATCCCTTTAGATTTTTCACCTTTTTTATCTTTGGTAATTCGTTCACTAGTAATTGTAATTACATTTTTAATCTTTTCCCGAGTTTTTAAACTTACGGGGGATTTTCAAAATGTTGTAAACAAATTTAATTTTCTTAAAAAGAAATAAACGTTTTAGACTTTAAGTTTTTTAGCGAGATACTGGCCTGTATAAGAAGCCTCTATTTTAATAATTTCCTCCGGAGTACCCTGCGCAACCAAATTACCACCATCTTTCCCGCCACTTGGTCCGAGGTCAATGATGTGATCGGCACATTTAATGAGATCTAAATTGTGCTCAACAACAATTATAGTATGCCCTTGAAGAATTAGCGCATTAAAAGAATTCATTAACTTACTGATGTCATGGAAATGAAGTCCAGTGGTAGGTTCATCAAAAAT
>Ga0308004_10001239_pt1 | contig 11290 bp, 7 predicted proteins | sample Neamet38_FD_203156 | JGI IMG/M metagenome (GOLD analysis project Ga0308004, IMG submission 203156) | Marine microbial communities from water near the shore, Antarctic Ocean - #38 | ecosystem: Environmental > Aquatic > Marine > Unclassified | place: Southern Ocean | collected 2014-06-06 | reverse complement strand
AGCGCAAAGCTTATAAACGATAAAAACACACTATCTTCATCAATAAATAAAATTAATATTACAGGTCTTTCTGAAAGAAAAAATTTAGAGATCTTAAATAATCTTAACAACTTTTTATATGAAAGTATATTTGTCATTAGCAAAAATGAAATAAAAAAGATTTTAGAAAAACAAAATATTATACAAGAGTTTACTATAAAAAAAATTTACCCAGCAACACTTAATATTGAAATTAAACGAACTAAATTTATTGCTCGAGTTTCTAATAATGGTCAATATTTAGTAGGTGCTAATGGTAAATTAATTGAAGATAAAAATAGCAATGAATTACTTCCATATATCTTTGGTGAATTTAATTCTCACGATTTTTTGTTATTTAAGCAGAATATTGAAAAATCTATATTTTCTTTTTCAAATTTAAAAACATTATATTTTTTCCCATCTGGAAGGTGGGATATTTTAACTGATAACGATATTTTGATTAAGCTACCACAAGAGCATATGCTTGCGTCATTAAATTTATCTAAGAAACTTATAGATAGTGATAATTTTAAAAATTATAAATTTATTGATTTGAGGGTAAAAAATCATTTAGTTGCTAAGTAATGAGTGATAAAAAATTTCAAACAATAATTGACTTTGGCTTTTCAAAAATAAGAGCAGGTGCATTTGATGAAGAGGGCAAGAACAATCCTTTTTTTATAGAGAGCGATTTTTATACAGATCAATCTAACTTTAAATTAGACATTCAAAAAATTGTTGCATTATTAGAAAAATCCACAAATGAATATATTGATAATATAGATTTGATGGTAGATAGTTCAAGAACGATTTCCGTTGCAATTTCTGTATTTAAAAAAATTGAAGAACTGAAATTAAGACAAGATGATATTTTATTTTTAATTCAAGAAGCGAAGCAACAAATATTAAAATATTATTCAGATTATAATATTGCACACATAATTATAAATAATTATAAAATTGATAATGTTGATTATTCTGAGTTACCAGATGAAGTTGATTGCCAATTCATATCAGTAGATATTATTTTTATCTGTCTTCCAAGTGAGTTAGTGCTTAGCATTAAAAATATTTTTTCAGAATTAAATATATCAATTAATCAAATAATTTGCTCTAGTTATGCAAAATCTATCAATTATAAAAATAATTTAGATTTAACAGGAGAAGTGTCCTTCATTGATATTGGTTTTAAAAAAACATCAATTATTTCTTTTAACAATGATAAATTAATCTTTTTGGACGTTCTGCCAATAGGTGGAAATCATATTACTAAAGATATTTCTCTACTTTTAAAGATTGATATTGATGAAGCGGAAAAACTTAAATTAAATTTTGAAAAAAATAATCCACAAGCTAATAATCCAAATTTTTCTTTAGAAATGCTCCAAAAAATAGCTTTTGCTAGAACAGAGGAGATTTTGGAATTATGTGAGAAATCCCTTGTATCAAATACGATGATAAAGAGTGAATCTAAGATGATACTGATGGGGGAGGGTTCAAAAATTTTAGATAATAAATTTAAAGATAAAATTTCATTCTCTAAAGATATTGATTTTTTAGAGGAAACTCTAGGGGATGTTTGTCAGTCTGGTTACAAACTAAGAAAAATATATAACAAACAAGAGGTTGTAGTTGTGCCAAAAAAACAAATAAAACAAGGTTTTTTTGAAAAACTTTTTCTTTTTTTTAAATAGATTAGTATTTTCTTGTAACATTTGTTGTTTTTATAAATTTCAATCAATTATTTATAAGAATAACAATGTCTGTTCTTAATCAAAAAACTATCAATAGAGATATTACCTTTAAGGGTGTTGGACTTCATAGTGGAGCAAATGTAACAATGACGGTTAAGCCAGCAAAACCAAATTCAGGAATTCTTTTTAAAAGAATAGATCTAAAAGAAAATAATATAATAGTTCCTAACATTTTTAATGTCAGTAGTGCAATATTTTGTACAACTATTTCAAATGAAGATGGTGCAAGTGTTTCCACAATTGAGCATTTGATGGGAGCCTTATATGGATTAGGTGTTGATAATGCTTTAGTTGAAATTAATAATCAAGAAGTACCAATTTTGGATGGTTCGGCAAAACTATTTGTTGAAGAAATTTCTAAAGTTGGAATTAAAAATAGTGATGTGCCAATTAAGATAATAATGATTAAAAAAAAAATAGAATTTATCGATGGTAATAAAACAATTTCACTTGAACCAACTAAAATTAGTCTAGATATAGATTTTGAATTAAAATACGAAAATGAAGTTATAGGAACCCAAAGAAACTTTGTAAAAGTATTTGAATCTGATTTAAGCGATATTTATAATTCCAGAACATTTTGCTTGTATGAGGATATAGAAAAGTTAAAAGAGATGGGCTTAGCTAAAGGTGGTAATCTTGATAACGCAATAGTTGTTAAGAATAACGAAGTATTAAATAAAAATGGACTTAGAAATGAAAAAGAATTTGTCAACCATAAAATTTTAGACTGCATGGGAGACCTATATTTGGCTGGCTATAAGATAATTGGAAAAATAGTATGTTCTCAAGGTGGTCATAAACTTACTAACCAACTATTAAGAAAAGTTTTTCAAAATGATGAGAATTTTTCATTAATTGAAATTACTGAAAAAAATTTGCCAAATACTTTTATTAACAAAAGTCACTTAAGGTCTATCGCTTAGTTTTTTTATTATATATATTATAGTAAAATTAAATGAATTTTTTATCTAAACTAACAATATTATCAGCAATCCTAATGCTCACTTCATGTGCAAATAATAAAGAAATTTCATTAATCAAAGAAATTGATCAAGAAGCTGAGATGATACAGGCGTATAAGGATGGGGTCAAAGCTTTAGAAGAAAATGATACTTTTTTTGCAGTTAATAAATTTTTAGAGTCAGAGTTATTATACCCACAATCTGAGTGGGCGTCGAAATCATCATTAATGGCATCCTACGCTTATTATATTGAAAATAATTATTCACAAGCAATAGATAATCTGGAAAGATTTTTAAAAACATATCCAAAAGATAAAAGATTAGACTATGTGCATTATTTAATGGGCTTGTGTTATTATGAAAATATTGAAGGAGAAAAAAAGGATTTAAAACCTTTAATAGAAGCTAAAAAAAAATTCAACTTCGTAATTGAAAATTATCCACAGACAGATTTTGCGCTCGATTCAAAGTTTAAACTAGGTTTAATAAATGATGTTTTGGCCTCAAAAGAAATGTATTTGGGTAGGCATTATATAAAAAAAGAGAAATGGGTGGCTGCAATTAATAGGTTTAAAAATATATTAAATGATTATGACACAACAATTTATACCGAAGAAGCAATTCATAGGTTGGTGGAGATTCATTATAAAATAGGACTAGAGGGAGAAGCTAAAAAGTATGCCATTTTATTAGGCTACAATTATCTCTCAAGTGAATGGTATAAAAAAACATACGATATATTTAATAAAGAGTACAAAGTTAGTGAAATTAAAAAAAAGAAAAAAAGTTTAAAAGAAAAATTTAAAAAACTTTTTTAATAAATGGATAAAGAACAAATAACCAATGACTATTTAGATAAGATTAAACTTTTACAAGAATATAATAAAAATTATCATGATAAAGATAGCCCAATTGTTTCAGACCAAGAATATGATCTTTTAAAAAAAAATATAATTGATTTAGAAAACTTACATAAATTTTTAAATAATAAAAAATCACCAACAAAAACCGTAGGTTTTAGACCATCTAAAAATTTTAAGAAAATAAAACACAGAGTTCCAATGTTGTCACTTGGAAATGCCTTTAATGAAAAAGATTTAAAAAATTTTGAAAAAAAAATATACAATTTTTTAAGTTTAAAAGAGATAAATATAATTGAATATAGTGCAGAACCAAAAATTGATGGGATATCAGCTTCATTAATTTATGTGAATGGCAAATTTACAAAAGGACTTTCTAGAGGAGATGGCACAGAAGGGGAAGATATTACAGAAAACCTGAAAACCATTAATGATATTCCAAGAGGAATAAATACAAAAAATTTTCCTAATGAAATCGATATTAGAGGAGAAGTATTTATAGAAAATAATGATTTTAAGAAAATTAGTAAAAATTTTGCTAATCCAAGAAATGCTGCATCAGGATCATTAAGGCAAAAAGATCCTGCTATTACGGCCAAAATACCACTTAAATTTATCGCATATACTTATGGTTATGCTAAAGAAATGAAGATCCATAACCAAACTGATTTCTTAAAAAATTTGAAGGTATGGGGTTTTAAAACAAATATATTTAATAGAAAAATTTCTGGTGTTAAAGATTTAATTCAAAACCATAAAAGCCTAGGAGAAAAAAGAAAAGAAATAGCATTTGATATTGATGGTGTTGTTTACAAAGTTAATGATTTTAGCTTACAAAAAAGACTAGGTTTTGCGGCGAATGCTCCAAGATGGGCAATAGCACACAAATTTTCTGCCAATAGTTCAATTTCTGAAATAATGAATATTGAAATTCAAATGGGAAGAACAGGTGCTTTAACACCAGTTGCAAAAATTAAACCAGTTAATATTGGCGGCGTAATGGTTTCTAATGCAACACTTCACAACGAAGATGAAATTATTAGAAAAGATATAAGGATTGGAGACACTGTGACCGTTGAAAGAGCTGGTGATGTAATACCGCACGTTATTTCAGTGGATTTAATAAAAAGAAATAAAAATTCAAAAAAATTTATTTTTCCATTAAACTGTCCGTCTTGTGGCAACAAAACTCAAAAAGATTATAATGAAATAACCAAAAAACAGGATGCTGTTAGAAGATGTGTTAGTCAAGGTTATGAGTGTGAAAAAATTGCAATAGAAAAAATTAAACATTTTGTATCAAAGGAAGCATTTAATATTGATGGTTTTGGAAAAAAAATTGTAGAAAATTTTTGGAATTTAAAACTAATCAGATTACCACAGGATATTTTTAATCTAGATTATGATAAGATAGAAAAATTAGAAGGTTGGGGACACTTATCTGTAGCAAATCTAAAATTTTCAATAAAACAAAAAATGCTTATTTCATTGGATAGATTTATCTTTGCATTAGGAATTAGACATATAGGACAAGAAAATGCTAAACTTATAGCAAAACATTTAAAAACTCCTGATAATTTTTTTAAATTATCTGATAATAATAAAATAGAAAGTCTGTCTAATATTGATGGAATAGGCAGCACTCAAATTGAATCAATTAAAAATTTTTTTTTAAATAAAACAAACTTAAATGTTTTATCTGAGTTAGAAAAGAATCTTAAAGTTCAGAACATGGTATTGATAAACAATAAAGGTTTATTAAATAATAAAACCTTTATGCTGACTGGCAAACTAAATGGAATTAGTAGAGCTGAAGCAAAATTTCTCATTGAAAAAAATTCAGGAAAAATAATTAGCAATGTGAATAAAAAACTTAATTATTTGATTATTGGTGAAAAGCCGACAACCAAAAAAGTAAATATAGCAAAAGAATTAAACGTAAAAATAATTGATCAAAAAAAATGGTTTGAAATGTTAAATAAGACTAGCTAACCATTTTCTTTCTTTTTTATTTAATAAGCTTGAGTATTCAGAATAAATTTTTAAGTGATACTTAAATAAATAGTCTTTTTCATTTTCGTTTAATAATTGATAATTAATCAAATCATTCTCTATAGGTGCCAATGTAAGATTTTCAAAAAATAATTTATTTTTTAATTGTTTTGCGTAAACTAAATTTTCCACTCTAATTCCAAAGTGATTTTTTTTATAATATCCAGGTTCATTACTTAAAATCATACCCTTCTCAATTTTGATATTGTTATATTTAGAAATTGATTGAGGCCCTTCATGTACGTTCAAAAAAAAACCCACACCATGCCCAGTCCCATGAGCATAATCCATACCTTCTTTTTTTAAAAATTTTCTAGCCCTGATATCAATTTTTTTCCCAGTATTAATTTTTTTTAGATCAGTTTGGGCAACTGCGATATGACCCTTTAAGACATTTGTGTAGGCATTTTTTATATTTTGTCTTTGTTTTGTAAAACAAATGGTTCTCGTGACGTCTGTTGTTCCATATTTATATTGACCCCCCGAATCGACCAAAAAAATGTCTTTTTTACTGATCTTTTTAGTATTTTTACTTGTAGCTCTGTAATGAACGATAGCTCCATTCGATCCTGTACCCGCGATAGTGTTAAAGCTTGGAAACAAATAATCTTTACTGATTTTTCTAAATTTTTCTAATTTATTTTGAGCGTCAACTTCTGTTATAGATTTCTTGTTAATATTTTTAATCCAATAAATAAATTTTGTTAATGCCAATCCATCTTTCTTATGAGTTTCAACCATATGTTTTATTTCACATATATTTTTGATAGATTTTAATTTATATATAGGATCAATTAACTTTAATATTTTAAATTTTTTTTTGATTATGTTTTCGTAAAAAATTGAACATGTTTTATCATCAATTATAATATTTTTTCCAAATAACTCATTTATCATGATTAAAAAGTCATTATTATTAATAACCTGATTTTTTTTAATTTTTTTTTCTTTAATAATATTAATCGTTTTAGATTTTTCAGTGATTAAATACATTTTTTTATTCTTATCTATAATTAACCTTGCATTAGGTATTGGACTATTTGGATTGTCATATCCTCTGATATTTAATAACCACGCTATATTTTCGGGAGCACTAACAAATAAATAATCAGCTCTTTTTGAATTAAGGAATTTTACAACTTTAGAAATTTTCGACTGATGAGTTTCGCCTATTATCTTTTTTTCTAAGGAATAAAAAGGTTTTGTTTTCTTTTCTTTGAAAATTGAAATTTGGTCAATTAGATTTTGACCAATCGAGACAAGTTTATTATTTGCAAAATTTTTATTTAAAGTATTCTTAGTAAATAAACTTGGGTCATAGCCTAAATTATAATTTTTGATTATTTTATGTGGTAGTTTTCTATGAATTTCAACTATGTTAAAATTTTTTGAAGATTCTTTGTGAGCTTGAATGGTATATCTACCATCAACAAATAGATAATTTTTTTTTTTTAATATAACTGCAATGCCAGCTGAACCAGAAAATTTTGTAATTTTTTTTAATCTGTCATTTTTTGCATATTCAGAAAAATAATCATCATTTTTGGGAACAATGTATCCATCAATTTTATATTTATTAAATTTTTTTCTTAAGATATTTATTTTATTTTTAATCATTTGATTCTTTTCTGATATCTTATCCAGCCAGGACTCCTTATCTCTTCATTTGCTTCAAAATCTTGATTAAATTCAAAATCATCTTCTTTGCTATCATCAAAAAATGAGTTTTTTTCTAAAAATTGTTCTGGCAGTTCTTCAATAAACCTTGAGGCCATACTATCTATCCAATTTCCTTGATAAAACCTATTCATTGCAAATGAAATTAGGGCTTTTTTTCTTGCTCTTGTTATTCCCACGTATGCTAATCTTCTTTCTTCTTCAAGGCCGTTTTGTCCCTTTTCTTCGATAGATTTTTGGTGTGGAAAAAGACCCTCTTCCCAACCTGGTAAAAATACAACATCAAACTCAAGTCCTTTTGAACCATGCATAGTCATCATATTAATCTTTTCACCATCCCAATCTTGATCAATTGAAGTTGCTAGAGCGACATGCTCTAAAAAACTTTCTAAGTTATCAAATTCCTTCATGGCGCTTAAGAGTTCTTTAATATTTTCCAGTCTATTTTCATTTTCTATATCTTTTTTATTTTTCAGCATCGATGAATAACCTGACTCATCTAAAACTAATTGTAGAAGCTTAATGTGATTGATCTTTTTTATATTAATATCGTTTCTCCATTTATCTATTAAGAATAAAAAAGAACTTAAACCTATTTTTGTTTTTGGTTTAATTAAATTTTGTTCAATTAATTGTTTCGAAGAAATTTCCAAACTTACAGAATTTTCTTTTGAAAACTGATGTATTAATTTAATAGTGCTTTCTCCGATAGATCTTTTAGGATTGTTTACTATTCTATCAAAAGCTAAATCATCTTTGGGTTGATGAATTAATCTTAGATAGGCAACACAGTCCTTAATTTCTGCTCTTTCATAAAATTTTGTCCCACCCAAAATTCTATAAGGTAAACCAATCTTTAAAAAACGCTCTTCAAACTCCCTAGTTTGAAATATTGCTCTAACTAAAATTGCTATACTATTAAACGAATATTTTTTTTTAAGTCTTTTTTCTATTTCATCTGAAATTCCTATTGCCTCATCTTTTCCATTTTTAAAACAATTAAGTTTGACAAGATCACCTTCTTCCATTGTTGTTTTTAGAGTTTTACCAACCCTGTTTTGATTATTAGCTATTAAATTTGAAGCTACTGATAAAATATTTTGAGATGATCGATAATTTTCTTCTAATCTAATCACTTTTACATCTTTATAGACTTTATCAAATTCTAAAAAATTCTTAATTTCTGCACCACGCCAACTATAAATAGACTGATCATCATCACCAACGCAGCACAAATTTTTATGTTTTTCAGATAATAGATAAAGCCATCTACTTTGAATGTAGTTTGTGTCTTGATATTCATCGACTAAAATATATTTAAAGTTATTTGAATAAATTTCCCTTATATCTAAATTTCTTTCTAGAATTTTTACAACATGCAGAATTAAATCACCAAAATCACAAGCATTAAGATCTAATAATTTTTGTTGATAAATTTTATATAGGGGAAGCATAGCTTTTTCATATATATCGCTTTTATTGATAATCACTTCATTTGGATAAAAACCTTTATTTTTCCATCTATCTATAATTGATAAAATATATTTTGGTGCTAGTTGTTTAATATCTATATTTTCAGCCTTACATATATTTTTAATTAATCTTACCTGGTCATCGGTATCTATAATTGTAAAATTAGACGTTAGGCCAGCAGCTGGAGCATGTTTTCTTAATAATTTTGCACAAATAGAATGAAATGTTCCAAGCCAAGACAGACCTATAGCTTCTGAATTAAGTATTGCACTTACTCTAGTTTGCATTTCTTTCGCAGCTTTATTAGTGAAAGTTACTGATAGTATTTGATTGGGAAAAGCCTTTTTTTCTTTGATAATATGAGCAATTCGCGAAGTTAAAACTTTAGTTTTTCCAGAACCTGCGCCAGCCACAATAAGTAATGGTCCATCAAGATGTAAAACAGCTTCTTTTTGTGCTTTATTAAGGTTATTTAAATATTCAGAGTTTATCATTTTTAAAATTACATTATAAGATACTCAAAATTCAACTGTATTTATGAAACAATTTGTTAAAAATTTTAATAATCTAGTTAAAAAGACAATATTCAAAGTTGAGAATAAAACAAATAATAAATTAAAAATTAGCAGCTTTAATAAAACTTTTAATAATCTAGTTAAAAAGACAATATTCAAAGTTGAGAATAAAACAAATAATAAATTAAAAATTAGCAGCTTTAATAAAACTTTAATAACATTTATTGGTTTATTATTTTTGTATGTATTTTATTTATTGATACCTACTATATACGATAAAGATTGGGTAAAAGACAATATCCAAACAAAGTTACTTAGAGAATTTAAATTAAATTTAAACTTTATTGAGGATATTTCATATCGCATTCTTCCAGCGCCACATTTTCTAATTAAAGATAGTAATCTGCGATCAAATAACCCAAGTAGTGAAAAATCTATTGCAGAAATTAGAGATTTGAAAATATTTTTAAGCCAATTAAATTTTTTTAATAAAGAGAAAATGGTAATAAAAAAAGTGATTATTAATAATGCAAACTTTTCTTTATTACAAAATGATCTCAAGGAATTAAATAATTCCACTAATCGTAAATTTTCTAATAAAGAGATTAAAGTTAACAAAAGTAATTTATTTTTTAAAGATAATTTAGGTGAAATAATCTCAATAATAAAAGTTGATAAAGCCAACCTTTTTTTTGATGATAAAAAATTAGAAAATCAATTTAATTTAAAAGGTAATATTTTTGCAATACCTTTTACTTTTGAGTTAAAAATTAAAAATGATTTGACTATAGTAAAAAATTTTTTATTCAAAGCGAAGTCTCTTAGATTAGATATTTTTAATAGTAGTATAAAAAAAAAGATAATTCCGCTATTGGAAATAGTATTATTTATTTTTTACGTTCTAAAATTGATACAGAGTACAAATTAATAGATGAGAGTATCATTTTTAAATCTAAAGATTCTAAAATAAGAAATTATAAAATAAAGTATGATGGAGAAATATCAATTAATCCATTCGATTTAAATTTGAATATTAGTTTAAATAACAATAAAATATCTAGGCTATTTAATCTTAATCCTACATTGATTGAATTTTTTAAATCTGGCTTATTATTTAATGATAATATAAATTTAAACACTACTATAACCATTAATTCAAAGACTGGAGAAAACCTTTTTGATGATGCGGAAATTTATTTTAATATACGTAATGGTAAAATTAATTTTAACAACACAAAATTTACTAATAAAAAGATAGGGTCGTTGGAGCTAAATGATAGCAGCTTATTCCTTGATAATAATAGGCTAGTTTTAAATATGAATTTATTTTTTAATATCAGTAATTCTGCTCATTTATTCTCCTTTCTCAACACTAAAAAGGAATCAAGAAAAGAAATTAAAAATGTTCTTGTTAATATTGATTATGATTTTTCTAGTAATGAAATTAAATTTAATAAAATTAAGATTAATAAAAATGAATTAAATAATCAAGAGATGCTCGTACTTGAAGGTTTTAATGATAATTATTCAAATAATTTAATTAAAACTAGGCGCCTATTAAATGAATTGTTTAGTGTTTATGCAGGATAGATCATTTTTCTGGGATCCACTATTCTCTCATAATCTATTTGGTCAATAAGACCTGTTTTAAGAGTTTCTTCTTTTAAAGTGGTTCCATTTTTTAATGCTGTTTTTGCAATTTTTGCTGCATTATCATATCCGATATGTGGTGCTAGCGCTGTTACTAGCATTAGTGAATTATCCAGGTGTTCTTTAATTCTTTTTTTGTTAGCTTTTATTCCTTTAACGCAATGAATTGCAAAATTTTTAGTACAGTCTGAAATAAGATCTATCGACTGAAGTATATTATGAGCAATCATTGGTTTAAATACATTCAATTCAAAATGCCCATGAGACCCAGCAACTGTAATTCCGGTATGATTACCTATCACTTTAGCACAAACCATTGTTAC
>Ga0308004_10001237_pt1 | contig 11293 bp, 10 predicted proteins | sample Neamet38_FD_203156 | JGI IMG/M metagenome (GOLD analysis project Ga0308004, IMG submission 203156) | Marine microbial communities from water near the shore, Antarctic Ocean - #38 | ecosystem: Environmental > Aquatic > Marine > Unclassified | place: Southern Ocean | collected 2014-06-06 | reverse complement strand
AATTTACTAAAATTATAACAACATTAAAAAATAAAGTTCCAAACATTGAAAAAGCTATTTTATCTGTTCATTGTCATAATGACTTAGGACTAGCTGTAGCAAATTCTTTAGCTGGCGTTTCAGCTGGAGCAAGACAAGTTGAATGTACAATTAATGGAATAGGTGAAAGAGCAGGAAATGCTGCACTTGAAGAAATTGTTATGGCAATAAGAACAAGAAACGATTTAATGCCTTATACAACCGGAATTAAAACTGAATTATTAAGCAAAGCTTCAAAAATTGTTTCTAATGCAACGTTTCCAGTTCAATTTAATAAAGCAATTGTTGGAAAAAATGCTTTTGCTCATGAAGCAGGAATTCATCAAGACGGAATGCTTAAAAATAGAGAAACATATGAAATTATGACACCAGAAAGTGTTGGGGTTAAAAAAACTTCATTGGTAATGGGAAAGCATTCAGGACGACATGCATTTAAAGAGAAATTAAATGATCTTGGTTATGCGGATGTAACTGATGATGTAATTCAAACAGCATTTGGGAAATTTAAAATTTTAGCTGATAAGAAAAAACATGTTTATGATGATGATATTGCAGCTTTAGTTGATGACAGTATGATTTTAGATAAATATGTAATTAACTTAAAGTCATTAAAAGTTTTTGCAGGAACAGGTGAGCCTCAAAAAGCAGAAATGACTCTTGATGTTTACGGTGAAGTTAAATCAACCTTAGAAACGGGGGATGGACCTGTGGATGCTATTTTTAAATGTATAAAAGTTTTATATCCACACGAAGTTAAACTACAATTGTATCAAGTTCACGCTGTTACGGAAGGAACTGATGCGCAAGCTACAGTAAGTGTTAGAATTGAAGAAGAAGGCAAAACTACAGTTGGACAAGCTGCAGATACCGACACATTAGTAGCGTCAGATAATGCTTATTTAAGTGCTTTAAATAAAATGATTATTAAAAGAAAAAAAACTGCTCCAATGGAGCGCGAAACTCATAAAATGAAGGGGATATAAGATGGCTAATTGGTTTAAAAATATAACAAACATTTGGAGTCAAGATATGGCGATTGATCTTGGAACCGCTAACACCCTTGTCGTTTTAAAAGGACAAGGAGTAGTTTTAAACGAGCCATCTGTTGTTGCCATAGCTGATAATAATGGAAAAAAAACTGTATTAGCTGTAGGTGATGAGGCTAAAACTATGCTTGGTAGAACCCCAGGCAACATTAGTGCAATCAGACCTTTGAGAGACGGAGTAATTGCAGATTTTATAGTTACAGAAGAGATGATTAAACATTTTATTAAAAAAGTTCACAAGAATAGCACTTTTGCCAACCCAAGAATTTTAATTTGTGTTCCGACAGGATCGACACCAGTTGAAAGAAAGGCTATTCAAGATAGTGCGCTAGCAGCTGGGGCTAGAAGAGTTCAATTAATTGAAGAACCAATTGCAGCAGCGATTGGGGCGGGTCTTCCAATTTCAGAAGCAACAGGATCAATGGTTGTTGACATCGGTGGAGGTACCACCGAGATAGCAGTAATGTCATTAGGAGGCCTGGTATATTCTAAATCATTAAGAATTGCAGGAGATGCAATGGATACAGCGCTAGTTAACTACATGAGAAAAGAATATAATCTTATGATTGGAGATAGTACTGCAGAAAAAATAAAAAAAGAAATTGGTACAGCCATTCCATCTAACACTAATACCTTCGCTGTTAAAGGTAGAGATCTAAGATCAGGAACACCCAAAGAAGTAAACATTACTGAAGAAGATACAGCTGAAGCTTTAAATGATATTTTAAAAGAGATCGTGAATGGTATAAAAGATGCACTTGAAAATACACCTCCTGAATTATCTGCTGATTTAGTAGATATGGGGCTAACATTAACAGGCGGTGGAGCATTATTAAAAAATATTGACAAAAGGTTTTCCAAAGAAACTGGATTACCAGTTTTTATAGCGGATGATCCATTAGCATGTGTTGCAATCGGTACTGGAAAGGCCTTAGAGCAAGAAGAAACTTTCTCCACCATGTTATCTGAGTATTAAAAATAATGGAAACAACCAGAGATGATTTTGTAATCGCAATAAGATCTGCTTTTTTAAAAAAAGGAACACAACAAAGATTTTCATTATTAAGTTTAATATTCTTTTCCATAATTTTTTTAATTTTAAGTAGTCTAAATTTTAAAGCTATAAATTATATAAAAATAGTTATTAATGAAATAGTTTACAGATCTTCTTTTATAGTGTCTGGTCCTGAAAATTTTGTAAAAGATAATTACCTTATTTTAAATAATCATTTTAATCTTTATGAAGAAAACAAAAAAAATATTGATGAACTTAACTATTTGAGAGGAAAAGATTTATCACAGAAGATTATTACACTTGAAAATATCAAGTATAAAAAATTAATAGATGATTACTTCATAGGAGATAACGAAACAGTGGCAAAAGTATTAATTGATAAACAAAGCCCCTTTTTAAGATCGATTATAATTAATAAAGGCAGTAAAAATAATATTGAACTAGGAATGGTCGTCCTAGATGAAGACTATTTGGTTGGAAAAATAGTAGAAGTTAATTTTTTTACATCAAGAGTTTTATTAATATCTGATATTAATTCTAAAATTCCAGTTTCATTACAGCCAGGAGACACTCAAGCAATTATGTCTGGTAAGGATAAACAAGAAGGTGTCTTGCAATATGTTAAAGATAAAAATTTGCTAGAAATAAATGAAGAAATTCAGGTTCTTACCTCGGGTGCAGGCGGGTTGTTTAAAAGTGGTATTCCAATTGGCACAATAGATGTTGACGATGAAATATTTAATAATTTAGGGGATAAGATAGTTAAGTTTCACAGAGACTTTTCTCAGCTAAAATACGTAAAAGTAGTATCTTTTTCGAAAGAAGAAAGTTTTATAGACCTTTCATCAAAAAAAGATGCGCAAAAATTAGAGGATGAAATTAAAGAGACGAGTCAGCAACAAGAAACCTTAGGAATATTGTTAGAACAAAAAAAAATAGCTGACGAGATAAGAGTTAAAATTCAAAAAGAAAACGATTTTTTAAGAAATGAGAGAGTTAGATTAAAAAATGAAATTTTAGCTGAAAAGAAAAGCAATCAACAAAATAAAACTCAAAATGAAGAAATTAAGTTTCTTGAAATGAATCTTTATTTCGGACACAGGTGTAGAAAAACTGTTTTTAAAAATCTTTATGTAGTTGGTACTGAGAAATATAGAGAGTGTGTTTTAAACAAAGGTCTTAAAAAATAAATGAATAAAATTTATAAAAATAATATTACACATAAGCTATACAGATGCATTCCAACAACCTTACTTTTTATTTCTGTTTTAAATGAGTTTGATTTTAATAATTTAGGATTTAAATATTTTTCATTTAATTTTTCATATATTTTAATCTTTTATTACAGCCTGAAAAAAAGTGAAAGTTTAGGATATGTATATATTTTTATAGCAGGTTTATTTAATGATGTTGTAGCAGGCACCCCTATTGGACTGAGCAGCTTAATGTACTTAATATTATGTGTTGCAGCATCCTATCTTAGAAATATTACTTTAAGACCAAGTTTAACCAAAGACTGTATTTTTTTTCTTATAACAATATTAATTATAAATTCATTACTATCTATGATTTTAAATCTTATTTTTGATTTTAAATTAGATTTTTCTGGTCAAGTAATTAATGTTATATCAACATTTTTTTTATACTTTTTATTTTCAAGTGCATTTGATTTTTTTGAACATTATTTTTTAGGTAGAAACAATGCTAGGTGAAAACTCTGGTATAAAAAAAATTCAAACTATCAATAGAAGAATGTTTATTATTAGTGCTGCTAAGTTAATTGTATTTAGTGGAATAATAGCTCGATTATTTTCATTACAAATTACCGAAAATAAAAAATATTTAACTTTATCAGATAAAAATAGACTTCGTGAGTGGAGACTTCCCCCTATTAGAGGTGAGTTTTTAGATTACTTTGGAAACGTTATTGCTGGAAATTTAAAAGTATATCAGCTTCATGTTATTCCTGAGGAAGTAGAAGATTTTAAATATCTGATGGTAAGACTAAAAGAAATTTTATCTATTAGTAATAGTCAATTTAAAAAGATAATAAAAAAAAAGAACAATCAAAAATCATGGGAAACTTTAATAATCTCTAAAAATTTAACTTGGGAACAGTTTATAAAAATTAATTATTTTTTACATGATTTAGTGGGAGCAAAACCAGTTCTGTCCGTTTCACGTAATTACCCATTTAAAGAAAATTATACACATGTTTTAGGCTACGTTAGTGAAGCCAGTGAGAAAGATATTTTAGGTAATGAAATGATAAAAAGTAAATATGTGCCAGGTCTTAAAGTGGGAAAAACTGGCTTAGAAAGAACTTTTGAAAATGATTTAATTGGGACCAATGGTGTTCAAAGATATGAAGTTAATGCATATGGAAAAAGAGTTAATCAGCTTGATCACATAGATGGATTAAATGGTAAAACAATCCAACTTACACTTGATACAGAAATTCAAAAGTTATGTAGCGAACTCTTGAGGGGTGTTGCAGGCTCAATAAGTGTAATGGATGTTTACACAGGTGAAATTGTAGCTATGCAATCTTCGCCCTCATTTGACCCCAACCTATTTCTTTTTGGTATCAACCAGGATGATTGGCAACTAATTAGAAATAATTCATTAAAGCCACTTGTTAATAAAACTTTATCAGGTTTATATTCTCCAGGTTCAACATTTAAACCAATGGTGGCTTTATCAGCACTAGAAAATGGAATTATTGATGAAAACTTTAAAGTGAATTGTACAGGAAAAATTAAAATGTATGGCCAAACTTATCATTGTTGGAAAAAAAAAGGACACGGTATTGTGAATTTAAAAAATGCAATGAAACAGTCTTGTGACAGTTATTTTTATGAAATTGCAAGAAAGCTTGGCGTAGATCGTTTAAAAGAAACATCTTTAAAATTCGGTCTTGGTGAAAAAGTTTTAAATGAAACGTTTAGAAATGAAAAAAAAGGATTAATCCCAGATACTAAATGGAAAAAAAATAATTTAGGAAAAGGTTGGGTTATAGGTGAAACATTAATTACAGGTATTGGGCAAGGCTATACTCAAACTACGCCACTTCAGTTATGTCAAATGGTGGCCCAACTCGCAAATGGTGGCTTTAAAATTTATCCAAAAATAACAGTCAAAGAAAACAACAAAACAGCGGACGATATTCGAATTATAATGAATAACAATCTCAAACAATTAAATATAAAGAAAAGCAGATTAAATGATGCAACAGAACTTTTAGAGTTTTTAAAAAAAAAAGAACACGAGCCTTTATTTAAGAATGCTAAAAATATAAAAATAGTTCGAGAAGCAATGTTTGCTTCAACGAACGAAGTTAGAGGAACATCTTATTCATCAAGAATTGAAAATCCTAAGTATCAATTTGCAGGAAAAACAGGGACTTCACAAGTTAAAAGAATTACAAAATTAGATAGAGAGCTTGATTTAAAAACATCTGAAATTCCTTATAATGAAAGAGATCATGCACTATTTATAGCATTTGGACCATATAAAAATCCAAGATACGCACTAAGTATTGTTATTGAACATGGTGGATCTGGTAGTTCAGTTGCTGCACCGATTGCAAAGAAACTTTTTAAATTAATCATAGATAGACACGAAATTAGAGAACAAGCTAGAATTAAAAAAACTATTAAAATATAAATGCAGCACAACACAATTAATACACAGCCTACTTTCTTTCAAAAATTAAGAGACTTTGATTATATTTTGTTAATTTGCATCTTGATACTTGGGTTAATAAGCGCTTTGTCAATGTATTCAACTGATGGTGGAGAAATTTTATTTCATAGTAAAAGTCATATATCAAAATTTTTGATTTTTTTTACAATGATGATCTTTATGTCATTTCTAAATATAAGATTCTTTCATTATTTTGCTTATCTATTTTATGTTGTTATTTTATTTTTTTTAGTTTGGGCCTCTTTGTATGGCATCAAAGCTTCAGGGTCTCAAAGATGGATAAACTTATACTTAATTAACTTGCAGCCTTCTGAGTTAATGAAAATTGCAATAATTGCATGTCTTGCAAAATATTTTCATAGAATACCACTTGATACAATTAATAACTTTCAGAACATATTCATCGTTCTAGTAATTTTAATTTTACCAATTATGCTTGTTATTACTCAGCCAGATTTGGGAACTTCAATTTTAATCGCATTAAGCGGATTGGTGGTTATTTGGCTGGCAGGAATCAATGTTCAATATTTTATATACTCTTTTATAGCTTTACTAGTTTCAATGCCTTTCGCTATTGCTTTTTTACAACCCTATCAAAAATTGAGAGTTTTAACATTTCTTAACCCTAATCGTGACCCTTTAGGAGCGGGATATCAAATTATTCAATCTAAAATAGCTGTTGGCTCTGGTGGTTTCAGTGGAAAGGGTTTTTTAAAGGGTACTCAAAGTTATTTAGAATTTTTACCAGAAAAACATACAGATTTTATTTTTACATTATTTGCTGAGGAGCATGGTTTTTTAGGTTCAATAGGCTTATTGCTAATTTATATTATTATCATCTATAGAGTTTTGAGAATTGGTGCTATCTCGAGGAGTTATTTTGCTAAGCTTTTTTGCTATGGTTATGGGTCTGCTATATTTTTTTATGTAACAGTCAATATGTCAATGGTTTTAGGTTTATTACCTATAGTTGGTTCACCACTACCGATTATGTCTTATGGTGGATCCTCAATGTTAGCAACTATGATTGGATTTGCAGTTGTTATGAGTGCCAAAATTAATCATAAACAGCTAATAGCTTAAGTATTTCAATTTTTTAGTTGTCTAATTTGTCGCGAGAATATTTAAATTTAAGAATTATATAAAGTGATATGGAAAATTCTTTAAAAATTGGAATCATAGGCGCTGGTATTCAGGGGATTTCCAATGGATTATTTTTACAAAAAAAGGGTTTTGATGTAACAATTTTTGATAAGGATGAGCCTGGCAGTCCAGTAGCGTCTTATGGTAATGCGGGTCATTTTTCACCTTATGCATGTGTCTTAATGAATAGACCCGACATTTTAGCAGATGTTCCAGCGATGTTGTTAAGCTCAACAGGACCACTTGCACTTAAGTGGAATTATGTGCCGAAAATGATCCCATGGTTTTTACAATTTATAAGAAACTGCACAACAAAAAGAATGATGCATACAGCAAAAAATATGCACCAAATTTTAGATCTAGCACTACCAGCTTATGATGAATTATTTGATGAAATAGATTTGGAGGGATTAGTTGAAAAAAAAGGTATCTTGTACATTTGGAACGATCAAAGTTTAAAAAGTAGAGAACTTGAAATTAAAGTTAGAAATGAACTAGGTGTTGATCAACAAATAGTAAATACAAAAGAAATTCACGACCTTGAACCAAATATTAAACCTTTTTATCATGGGGGTGTTTATTACCAGAATGGAAGGCACGCAAGAAACCCAAAAAGAATTCTGCTAAAGTTATTTGACCTTTTTCTTAAAAAAGGTGGAAAATTTTTAAAAATGAATGTTCAAGATATTAATTTTGATGAGGAAAAACCAGCTGTACAAACAGAAACACAAAGATTTATTTTTGATAAGTTGGTAATTGCATGTGGTGCTTTTTCTAAAAGATTAACAGATAACTTAAATGAAAAAATACCTCTTGATACAGAAAGAGGGTATCATGTTCATTTTAAAGGATATGATCATCTTTTAAATAGACCTGTGATTTTTTCAAATAGAGGGTTTGGCATTACTCCAATGGAACAAGGACTTAGGGTTGTTGGGACTGTTGAATTTGGTGGCTTGAATAATCCCCCATCCAAAGGAAGAATTAGAAATTTAATTAATAATGCTAAATATATGTTGGGCGATTTACCAGAGCATCAAGATGAGTGGATGGGTTTTAGACCAACATTACCAGATTTTTTACCAGTAATAGGTCCATCAAAAAATCATAAAAATATTTTTTACTGTTTTGGCCACCATCACTTAGGATGGACATTGGGTCCAATTTCTGGAAAAATAATAGCTGGAATGATTACTGAAGAAAACACTAATTTAGATTTAAAGCCTTACAGCTCACTTAGGTTCAGTTAAGTGGCAAATAAAAATAATGTTGCTTATATTTTTCTATTTTTAGCAACCTTATTTTGGTCTGGTAATTTTTTGGTAGGAAAATTTGCCAGTCAATATCAGGTACCTCCTTTTTCATTAAATTTTTATAGGTGGTTTTTTGCTTGGTTAATTCTAGCCCCATTTACAATTCAAGAAATATTAAAAAAAAGAAAACATATATTAGAAAATTATAAATATTACGCAATACTTGGTGTTACAAGTGTCACAATATTTAATTCAATTGTTTATTATTCTTTAAATTTTACTCAAGTTATTAGTGGAGTGTTAATGATATCAACAATACCTGTGATGATTATTTTTATTTCATCAATTTTAAAAATTGAAAAAACTAATATTTTTCAAATATTAGGAGTCATATGTTCTTTCATTGGTGTAGTTTTAATTATAACTAAAGCTAACCTCGGAATACTGATGAATTTAGATTTTAATAAGGGTGATATTACAATTGTTTTCGGGATGTTATCATGGGCAACTTATTCCGCGTTGCTAAAGAAAAAAAAACATAAATTAACTCAACTCACTTTATTGGAAGTGATAATTTCATTTGGTTTTATTTTTTTAATACCAATTTATTTTATAGAATATCAAATGGGTTATAGAATTGTTTTAAATCAAAATTTTCTTATGATTTTACTTTATGTGGTCTTATTTCCAGGCCTTGCTTCTTTTATTTTTTGGATCAAAGGAGTGTCTGTTATTGGAGCTAATAGAGCAGGTGTTTTTTTACACATGATGCCTATTTTAAGTGCAATTATGGCGATGATTATTTTTAGTGAAAAATTTATGTTTTATCATATGTTAGGTGCAGTATTTATTTTAACCGGAATTCTTTTATCAAATAAAAAAATTAAAAATGCTTAAAGTTGCCATCTTAGATGATTATCAAAATATCTCTCATGAGTTTGTTGATTTAAAAAAATTATCAGGAAAATATGAATTTAAAATATTCAGCGAACCCTTTGAAAGTGAGGCGGACGCTATAGAACAATTATCAGATTTTGAAGCATTATTAATAATGAGAGAACGAACTCCTATTACTAAAAATTTAATTGATAATTTAAATGATCTTAAATATATCATAACAAGTGGCTCAAGAAATAAGGCTATAGACTTAGCAGCAGCTAAAAAAAGAAAAATTATTGTATGTGGAACAGAAATTGGTTTTTCAGGAACGTCTGAATTAACTTGGGGTTTAATCTTAGGTTTAGCTAGAAACTTTAAAGAAGAAATTGACAATATGTATCAAGGCTACTGGCAATCAACTATAGGCTTTGAGCTTAAAGGAAAAATTTTAGGCCTAGTAGGCCTTGGAAGAGTTGGGTCGCAAGTTGCTAAAATTGGAAAAGCTTTTGGAATGCAAGTTATGGCATGGAGTGAAAATTTAAACCTAGATACATGTAAAGAATTAGATGTACTACCATGTAGTAAAGAAGATTTGTTTCAAAATTCTGATTTTCTATCCATTCACGTTCAAGGTGGAGAAAGATACAAAGAATTAATAAAACTAAAAGACCTAGATATGATGAAAAAAACTGCTTTTTTAATAAATACCTCTAGAGGAAATATTATTAATGAAGATGATTTAATTATTGCATTATCAACTAATGTTATTGCGGGTGCTGGTCTTGATGTTTATGAAAAAGAACCTTTACCAGAAGGTAATAAATTAAGATTTTTAACAAATGCATTATTAATGCCTCATGTTGGTTATGTTACTGCGGAAAATTATAGTATGTTTTATACTCAGATGATTGAAGGGCTTGAGGCATGTGTGAATGAAAAGCCAATTAGAATTATTGAATAAATAATAATCAGTTAGATATTTTTTTTAAAAATATTTGGTTATTATTAACACAAATAATTTTTATTTTTTGTGTGTTTTGTGATATAAATTTATTTATAGCATAAGCTGGTAAATTTTTATCTAGATTACTCTTTATGTCTCCATAAAAATAATCATCACAAATAATTATTCCATCATTATTTAAGATGTTCCAAGAATTACATATATCCTTATAAACCTGAGGTGCTTCATGCGACCCATCAATATAAATTAGATCAAATTTTTCATTATTATGCTCAAAATATTTGTCAGAGGTGCTTTTAAAAAAAGAAAACCTTTCCTTAAATTGATCTAGATTAGATTTAAAGTTTAAAAACCTTTTTAAGTGTTCTTCTTTATATTTGTCTTCATATACATCCCATATATCAACACATACGACTTTTTTTGTTTCAAAATTTTCTAGAATAAACAAGGCACTATTTCCCTCCCAAGAACCTACCTCTAAATAAGAAAATTTTTTAAAATTTTTATTAATTATTAGATCCCAGTAGTATGCATTTATAGAAAAATAATCTGTAGTAGTTTTTTTTGTTTGAAGATAATTTTGATGCATTTTCTTTAGTTTTTTTTTCTTATTTTTAACAAAAGGATGCTTAAGTCTATTTAAAAAAAATTGATAAAAAACTCCAAATGTACCATTTTTGTTTATCTGATATTTGACCCTATAGTAGAAATTTTTTGAAAACATTGTAATTATTTTTATTATTTTATTTTAATAACTGATATAATTATTTATTACAAGATATGACTAAAAAAATAAACAAGACACTTTCAGCTGAACAAAAACTAGTTTTATTTGAAGATGGCACAGAAGCACCCGGTACTAGTGAATTAAATAGTGAAAAGAGAGAGGGCAGCTATCACTGTGCCAACTGTGAAGAAAAATTATTTGATGCATCAAACAAATATGAAAGTGGTTCAGGATGGCCTTCATTTTATCAATCATTACCTGATGCTTTTGAAACTAAAACAGATACCCTGTTAGGCTACGAAAGAGTTGAGTATCATTGTAAAAAATGTGGTGGTCATCACGGTCATATCTTTGAAGATGGACCAAAGCCTACTGGCAAAAGATACTGCAATAATGGTGTTTGTTTAACTTTTAAACCAAAAACATAAAATGATTATTAAGTACATTAGTTTTTTGATTGGTATTATTTGGTCTTATTCAATTATTAAAACACAATCAGTTTTTAGTAAAAAAGCTGGAATT
>Ga0308004_10001236_pt1 | contig 11295 bp, 9 predicted proteins | sample Neamet38_FD_203156 | JGI IMG/M metagenome (GOLD analysis project Ga0308004, IMG submission 203156) | Marine microbial communities from water near the shore, Antarctic Ocean - #38 | ecosystem: Environmental > Aquatic > Marine > Unclassified | place: Southern Ocean | collected 2014-06-06 | reverse complement strand
TAACGGAATTTTTAATTAAATTAGCGCTATGCCAACCACCAGAAAATTTAAGATTAAATTTTTTTAATAATTTACGTATTTTATTCTTATCTTTTGGAAAAGATCCACAGTTTTCAACACCTGTATAACCACATTTAACTATTTCTGATAAACATTTTTCAACTGTAATACCTTTGCTTAAATTTGGCATATCATCATTTAGCCAAGCTATTGGGGAAATGCCTATTTTAAGTTTGTTCACAATATTTTATAACTATAAAATAAAAAATAAACAAGAGTAATGTATGGGCCTATTTTAAAAGTTATTTTATCTGTGATCTAAATTATTTTTTTAAAGTCTATCCATTTTTTTATAAACTTTTATTAGTACATACACTTAATAATATTTATGTATTACTTTTTTCCCACTTAATGGAATTTATTAATTGCCATAAAAACATGTGATCAGTAATATTATTATTTTTGACATCATTTATAATCTTGTTGATATTAATAAAATTATAAAACTTTTTTTGCTTAGCTTCTAATAATAAATTAATAACATTTGTTTTTATTTTCTTGTCATGATTAAGCCAATATAAAAAAGGTAAATCGTATCCTATTTTATTGTTATTTTTTACTATTGATTTAGGTAAATATTTTTTCATAATTTTTCTAAAAATAAATTTTAGTGTCCCTTTGTCGATTTTATAATTTGCAGGTAAACTATAGGTTAAATTTTTTATTCTCTCCCCAATAAAAGGATCAACATTTTTGATACTTAAATTATTACTCATTTCATCAAATGTAACAATTCCTGCTTGTCGCTCAGAAAGCCATAAACACATTTTAAGATACGCATTTAAAAAATTATTAGATTTAAATTTCGAGCTATAAATATCCTTGTTGAAAGAATCTATATATTTTTTACCAACAATCTCTATCTTAGGTTTGATTGAGAATAATTCTTTTTTTAAAATGTTATTTTTATAAAACTCAAGAAACAACTTTTTACTTTTAGGAAATTGTTTTGTTGAGTGGTTTTTTATCCAATATTTTAGTTCTTTTGAAAATTCTTTTTTCTTCAAAAAAAATAAATCTGATAAATAATATAGAAAAGCTGGGTAATTTCCTAAAAAGTAGTGATCTGGGTTGCCACAGTTAATTATTTTATTGTATCCCATTTTTGAAATTTTAGAATACATCATATGATAACCTAAAAATGAACTAGTCGGCAATGGATATGAATAATTCGAATAAATATCATTCCAAGACTTTAAAAAATCTTTACTATTAATATCGATTTTATGCCACACTTTTGAAAATTTTCTTGCTACTTTTCCAGCTTCTAGCGCTTCATCTATGCTTGTATGTTTTAGATTATAATTTGCAGTAAATGAATCAATTCCTTTTTTGTTTATTTTTTTTATAAAAAAAGCCCCAGAGGTAGAATCCATCCCTCCACTTAATGCTAGAATTGTTTTATTTGTAAATTCCTTTTTTTTTAATTTAAAAAGTTTAACTATTTCACTAAAAATTTTACTTTTTGCATCTTTAAACTCTAATTCTTTATTAGTTTTAATTTCATAATTAGAATACCTAATCACTTTTAATGAATTCTTATAAAGAATTAAATATGAAGCAGCTGGTAAGAAAAAGGTTTTTTTAAAAAAAGTATTCTTCAAGCCATATAAATAATTATATCTATAGGTTATATATTTTTTTAAAAAAACATAATTAATATCTAAATTTTTTATCTTTTTTAAATCTTTAATATTAGTTGAAATAATAATGGAATTTTTTTTCTTTTGATAAAATAAAGGTCTATAGCCATCTTCATCCTTAAAAAAATAAGTTTTTGCTTTTTGAATATCGTATAGAAAAATACCAAAGGCACCTCCAAATGTTTTGATAGTACTTACTATCTCTAAGTCATTTTTTAAACTACTAACTCTATCAAGGATTAATTTTTTGCTTAAAATTTTATCATTCTTATCTGTTACAAATCCATCAATGCAAATAAAAAAATTTTTATTAAATAAACAATTTTTTTTATATTTTAGTAATATAGAAATATTTTTATATTTAAAAAATTTATTAGATTTAATATCAAAGTTTTTTAATGAATTAATTGTTATCAACATTTAAGAGTTTATATCTAAGAAAATTTTCGCATTAACTACATTGAATAAAAACTTACTAATATAATTAGGTTTATTTTTAATTTTTATTATCTCTTTAATCTTTTTTTTATCAATATATTTATAAATTAATGAGTCTTTATTGAATAAAAAATCTTGGTTACTTTTTGTATTAAAGTCAAATAGAGAGTCGATTGATGAGTTAAATCCAATCTTTTTTCTATCAAATAACACTCTGTTTTCTACTATGCCTTCTAAGCTTTTTCTCAAAATATACTTCGAATATCCTTGCTGAATTAAAAATTTAGAGGGAACGGTATAAAGAAATTCTACTAATCGTCTATCAAGATAGGGACTTCTATTTTCTATAGAATTATACATGGAGTTTGTATCATCTTCATTTAATATAGGTGGTGTAGTTTCATGAAACAATTCATTCAACATTCTTTTTCTTAACAAATCAGATGAGTAATTAACTTCATTAAAATCTAGTTTTACTTTTTTTTTTAAAAGTTTATTCAAAATAAATGATTCATCATAGACATGACGTCTATCATTTGGTTTTTTAATGTATTTATTGGGACTCTGTAATAATTTATTTCTAATATATGGTTTAATATATCTTAAAAAGTTTTTTTTATTTTCTTTAAAGGATGATTTATTTTTTAAGGTAGATAGATGTAGTAAAAAGTGATCGTAGTAACCTGTAAAAATTTCATCTGCTCCCGTTCCTAATAAGCATACTTTGATATTGTTTTTACTCATTTTTTTTAACATTAAAGAATGACTAAAATAACTTAATGTACATATGGGGTGGCTCTTGTATTGAATCAGTTTTTTTAGTTGATGTAGGCTATTATCTTTTTTTAAGTGCGTTTTATAATTTTTTAAATTTAAATCTTTTGTTATCAATGAAATATTTTTTTTTTCATTATATCTCTCGTCAGAGTCTATAATTGAATAAGTGTCTAGGTCTTTATTAAAGCATTTTTTAGCAATTGAAGCTATTCCCGTTGAGTCTATACCTCCACTTAAACAAAGACCAATTGGAACATCTGATCTCAATCTTAATCCAACGGCATCAACTAAAAGTTTTTTAGACTCAGAAATAGTTTCATTAATAGAAACTTTATTGTCTGGCTTGTATTCTAGTTTCCAATATTTTTTAAAAAATAAAGTTGATAAATTTTTTTGATAGATAAAAGAAGATTTTGGAAAAATCTTTAAATCCTCGTAAAAAGTATCATAACTTTTATGAAGAGATTTATAGCCAAAACCTAAATATTTCTTTAATTGATATTCATTTATTTTTATTTTTTTGTCTAAAAAATTTTTTATATAATTTATCTCAGATCCAAAATAAAAACCTGATTGATTTTGTAAATAATATAAAGGTTTTTCTCCAAATCTATCTCTTGAAATAAAAAAAGTTTTATTTTTAGTATCAAATATAACAAAGCTCCACATCCCTTCAAAAAAATCTAAACATTTTTCCTTATAGATAATAAAGAAATGCAAGAGAACCTCGGTATCACAATTACTTTTTAATTTTACTCCTCTTTTGATCAAAATTGATCTTAACTCTTTAAAATTATAAATTTCACCATTAAAAATAATTACATAATTTCTAAAAAAAAAGGGTTGTTTGCCATTTTTTGATAAATCAAAAATACTTAATCTTGAGTGTAGTAAATAAACATTGTTGCCTAACGCATCATTATTTTGAAAAAAATCTTGAGAGTTTGGACCTCTAGATTTCATTTTTTCAAGAAAACCTTTTATTTCTCTTTGTGAAAATTTTTCGTTTCCTATAAATCCTGCTATTCCACACATATTTTTTATACTAATTTTTTAGTTTACTGAAAGATCTTTAAATTTTAAAATGTGTCCTTTGGGTAAATCTTTTTTAATTTTTAATCCTAAAATTTTTTTTTTATCATTTACACTAATTCCAACTTCTGGCCTTAAGTATACTAAACAACCTTCTGTCAATTTTCTTCCCTTTAATATATTTTTTTTTAAAACGATTGATCTACGAAAATTTTTAAGATTATTTTTTTCCGAATTGCTAATTAATTTTTTTTTTTTTCCTTTTAATTCTTCAAAATCTTTAATGAAATCACTGATTTCTTTTAACTCTTTTTGATTGGCTGATATTTTATGATCTCTAAAATCTGAATAATTTTTATCTATAGTAAAATGTTTTTCGATTATTTTCGAACCATTACATATTGCAATTTTACAAGCATTAACACCAATTGTATGGTCACTATATCCAAAATTAGAAGTGATTAGCCTCAATTCTTCTAAAAATTTTAGATTGATATCCTTATTACTTGGAGGATAATCACTCACACAATGAAGTAATGCTACTTTGGATTTAAAACTTTTCTTAAAATTTTTTTTCAACAATAGAACAAGTTTTTTTATACCTTCATTATTTAATAAACCTGTAGATATTATTAATGGTTTCTTCGTTTTGCTACAAAACTGAATTAATTCCTCCCAATTGTTATCTCCTGAAGAAATTTTTATAACATCAACGATATCTTTAAGAAATTTTGCACTTTCCAAGTCAAGCGGTGTTGAAATAAACAGCATACCAAGGGAGTGAGTGTATTTTTGTAAATTCTGAAATTCTTTTTGTGAAAGTTGAAATTTTTTATATCTACTATATCTAAATTTGTCATTTAAATTCACAAAATTTTCTACTTTGAAGGTTTGAAATTTTACAGCATCAGCTCCTGCCAATTTTGCTAATTTTATAATTTTTTTAGCAACATGAAATTTACCTTCATGATTATTACCTATTTCAGCAATTAATAATGGACTTATAACCTGGTCAAAATTTCTTAATTTCATATTTTTTTATAAAATTTTTTGTACCAATCTATATATCTTGGGTAACCATCCTCGATAGGATATGATGGATAAAACCCTAAAATCCTTTTTGCTTTATCATTTTTTAAAGTTCCTCTTTTTGGCATAAATTTTTCTTTTTCTTTGTAAATAACCTTAACATTTGGAAATTCTTTTTTTAATATTGAAACTAGCTCATTTACTTTTCTTGCATGTCCGTAGGTAATATTAAATATTTCATTTTTTGCTTTTTCAACTTCACAGCATGACGCTATACCTTTAACTAGGTCTTCTATATATGTAAAATCTAGTGTTTCTTCACCATCACCATTAATAGTAACATCCATATCTTGAATTGCATTTTCAATAAATATTTGTCCAACTCTTCTACTAACACATCTTTCACCATACAAAGCAGATGGTCTTATGATTGTATAAGGGATTCCAAACACTTGATTGTAAGATTTTACAATAAGCTCACCTGCATATTTAAGGGTTCCGTAAATACCTATTGGGTTACACTTAGATTCCTCATTAACTTCAGGTGTCTCAAAATTTCCATAAACCATGCTAGATGACATATAAATAACATGTGTCTTATTATTTTTGGCAAAATCCAAGGTATTTTCTAAAGTTCTAAGACTATGATCGAAGGTGGCATGTGGATCTTTATTAGATTTATTGGCATGGGAAACGGCTGCTAAGTGAATGATTATGTCTGGATCTATATTATCATATAATTTTGAGATAGCATGATAGTCTCTTGCATCTTGGACCTTTAAATTAATGTTATTTTCATTTAATAGATCAATTCTGTTATTTAAAATTGAAGTATAAAGTTTTTTATTTTTAACCTCATGGTCAGCAAAAGATAAAATATTATTAACAGCAAGGCTATCTACAATAACAACTTCATGTTTTTGCTTTTTTAATAAAAACGCTAAGTTGTGCCCTATAAATCCGCATCCACCAACTAAAAGAATTTTTTTGCCTCTCATTTTCCAGTTATATCTATAATTGTTTTAGAGATCAAATCAACCTCTCTTAGCGTTAGTAGCGGATAAACTGGAAGGGAAATATTTGTATTAGCATAATCACATGCCTTAGGATAATTGCTCGCTTTTAGTTTATATTTTTTTTTATAATACGTCATTTTTGGTAATGGATTTAAATAATGTACACTAACACCAATATTTTTTTGTTTAAGTTTAGCCAACAACAAGTCTCTATTTTTAATAAAAATTTGAAATATAAAGTAAGAATTATTTTTTGAAAAATTCGTGAATTTAACTTTTTTTGATGAAGAAAAATTAGAAATGTATCTCTTTGCTATAATAATTCTTTTTTTTAAGTTTTTCTTGTAGGATATGATTTGTTTATAACCTAAAGCTGCCTGGAAATCTGTCATACGAAAGTTAAACCCTAAATCCTTAACATCATAATCTCCCTGCTTTTTTCTATCGTTAATATCTTTATCTATTCCAAATGCCTTAAGTTTTTTTATTTTTTTATAAAAAATTTTATTATTTGTGATAACCATCCCACCTTCTCCAGTGGTAATTTGCTTAGTTGGATAAAAAGAAAAACTTCCTGATACTCCAAAATTACCAACGTGTTTGCCTTTATATTTTGTTCCTAGTGCGTGTGCACAGTCCTCTAAAAGTTTAATTTTTTTTTTTTTACAGAAGTTTACTATTTGAGCCATATCACATGGTAAACCTGCCATGTGAACTAATATTATTCCCTTTGTTTTTACTGTAATTTTTTTTTTTATGAGCTCAAGATTTAAATTTCCAGTCAATACTTCTACATCTGCAAAAACTGCTTTAGCTCCTGTGTATTCTACCGCATGTGCTGTTGCAGTATGAGTCATGGCTGGAACTATAACTTCATCACCCTGTTTAAAGCCAGAAGCTATACAGGACAAATGTAAGCCAGCTGTGCAGCTTGAAACTGTAATACAATATTTAGACTTGGTAAATTTTGAAAAACTATCCTCAAATAAATTGGTATATTTGCCATGGGTTAACCATCCACTTTTTATAATATTTTTTACTAAGTGCAAATCTTGGCTTTGAATATTAAGTTTTGAAAATTTTATACCTGTCATAAATAATTAATATTAATTTTTTTTTTATTTCTTAGTGATTGGTCTGCTGCAAAACAAACTGTCATTAAATCAATTTGTTCTTGAAAAGAGATAGTCGGTTTTTTACCATAAAGCAAAACATCAATGAAATTTTGAATAAGTTTCTTTCTATTCATTTTATCTGGGTAGCTTGATTTAATAGCTATTTCTTTATTTTTATCATCAAAAATATAGGTTCCCTTTAAGGAGTGAATAATAGTTTGACCTTTTTGAAAAATTTTTAATTCATGAAAATGCCTATAATGCCCAGCAGCATTTGCGGTAACTTTGACTATAATATTTTTTGGGAATTTGAAAACATAGAGTATGAAACTTTCTTTCTTAAATTTTGATTTTTTTGTCCCTAAGTTATTTCCATACGCTTGAACAGAAACAGGCTTTTCATTCAATAACCACATTACTAAATCAATCATATGAATACCAGCACCTAAAGTTAGAGAGTAGTTTTTTATTTTAGATCTCCATTCATAAAGTTTATGAATTCTTCCCCATATATAATCTGCCTCAATATAAAAAATTTTTTTTGGATTAATTTTTTTTTTTAATTTACTAAATAAAGAATTTACTCTCAAAACTAAATTTGAAGTAATTCGTATTTTAGGTTTTTTTTTTATTAAAAACTTTATTTTTTTTAGTTGTGATAAAGTTAAACACATTGGTTTTTCAATAATAATATTTTTATTATATTTTATGCATTTTACAATTTGAGAAAAATGATAATTATCATAACTTGCAATTGAAACAAGATTAATTTTCTTATCTTGAAAAATCTCACGCTCACTTGATACAACTTTTATATTTGAGTATTTTTTTTTCAATAACGGTATTTTTGATTTATCTTTTTCGTATAAAATAGAAACTTTTGATTTTTTGTATTTATTGATAGCTTCTAAGTGCTTAATGCCTATGCCACTGCCTATAATTGCTGCATTAATCTTCATTTTATAATTGAAAAATTATCAAATTTATTTTTTTTTATTTTTTTTAAGATTTTTTTTAAATCTTTTATTTTATCTATAGACAATTTTATATTCTTTTTTTTTAATTTTGTCGTAAAGTTTTTAATAAAAAAATGAGAATAATTTTTATAAAAGTATTGAGTAACATGCTCTAATTCTAATTTATTCATTTTACCTAGATTTGCTTTTAAAGTATTTGTTTTGATAATCTCTACAGATTGACCAGATGGAAAAGTTCTTGGAAATACATTTGTCACAATATCATAAGAACTTTTTTTATCTTTTTTAATTAAATCTATTGAATAATCAATCAACTTATAATCAATCAAAGGACTATCACCACTGATTCTAATAAAATACTGTTGTTTATATTTTTTAGCTACTTCAAATAATCTTTTGGCAACATTTTTTAAACTGCCCCTGTAAAAGTTTATTTTTTTTTCTTTTAAAAGACGAACCAATTCATTGTCACTATTGTGATTAGATGTTGCAACTATAATACGAGAAACTTTTTTTGATTTTTTTATTTTTGAATAAACATGTTCTATTAGAGTTTTTCCATATATTGGGTATAAAACTTTTTGATAAAATCTTTTAGATGTAGATCTTGCTTGAATTATAACTAACAATTTATCCTCTAATAACTTTTTGATCTACAGGATATCTTCCCCTGCAATCAATTACTATTTTAGAATTTTTATATATCATGCTGTAATTAAACTTGTCATGGTCAGTCATTAACAAAACAATATCAAAAGATTTTAAGATTTTAGGATTAATGTTAATCCCTTTTTTATTGTATCCAAATTTATTTATTAATATTGATTTATTAATATGAGGATCTGACCATTGAATATTTCTAATTTTTTCATTAAGTAATTTGTTTAATAAAGCTAATGATCCTGATTCTCTTAAATCGTCTACATTTGGTTTATATGACATTCCTAAAATTAAAATTTTAGCATTATTTTTTTTTAATTTTTTTTTTTTTAATAATTTCAATACCTTAACCTTAATAAAGTTGACTGCTTTAGAATTTGTGTGAGCTGAAAGCTTTATAAAATTTGCTCTTATGCCCTTCTGTTTGGCTTTCCAGTATAAATAGTAAGGATCAATTGGAATGCAATGACCACCAATGCCAGGACCGGGATTAAATGGTCTAAACCCATATGGTTTGGTTTTTGCAACTTTAATGATTTCAAAAATATCTAAATTCATTTTATCAGCAACAAACTTCATCTCATTGATAAAACCAATATTAACAGCACGGTAGATATTTTCTAATAATTTTGAAAATTCTGCAACCTCAAGTGAGGTTGCGCTAAATGTTTTGTCAAAAAATAAATTATAGAATTTTGATACTAATGATAAACATTTAGGGGAGTAACCACTTACAACTTTTGGAATTTTTTCTATACTATTTTCATTATAACCTGGATTAATTCTTTCAGAGGAGAATCCTATAAAAAAATTTATCCCTATTTTAAATTTTTTATTCAGTTTATTAACCAGTAATTCTCTTGTAGTTCCTGGATAACTCGTACTTTCAAGTATTAAAACTTGATTTTTACATAAGTAATTTTGAATTGATAAAATACTTTTTTTGACAAAGGACAAATCAGGAAGTTTATTTTTCTTTAAAGGTGTTGGAACACAAATTACGATAACATCGCAATTTTTAATATTATCAAAATTGTTATTAACTTCTCCTTTTTTTAATAATAAACCAACATCTGAAGCAGCTATTCTTTCAATATAAGATTTTTTTGAATTAAGAATTTTAATTTTTTCAACATCTGTATCAAAGCCAAAAACTTTAAATCCTTTTTTTGCAAAAAGTATAGCTAGTGGCAAACCTACATAACCTAATCCTATAACTCCAATATTAATTTTTTTACTATCAATAGATTTAATTAATTCTTTAATGGTCATATTTAAAATGCTTGGTTGTTTTATTTTTATCTAAAAGTTCAATATTAATTAATACACTTCTAATGTGAACACAATATGGTATAAAAATATATTAGTTTATTAATTTTTGTTAGTATTATTCAGAGTAAGTCTTATGAAATTATAACATCTTTAATTCGATATATAAATGAAAATTACAAAATCAAACAGATTATTTACAACTGGCATTTCTAAAGTAAAAATACGAGATCGTGGCAATATACATTTAAGCAATAATCATCAGGTTACATTTAGATATAAAGATAGTGAGTATGATGTTTGTAAAAAAAATTGGGGCTACTATGCAACACCATCCATCAATGGAAGGTTAAAAGATTTTGGATTCAAAACATATTTAATCATGAATAAATTCAAAAAAATTTATATTTTTTTAGTCCACAAAAATAAAACTTTAGAATTTAAAAAATATCTAAAGAAAGAAAAAAATAGAATTATAATAGAACTAACAAATTTTAAATCACCTAAAGTACGCAAAAAAAATAAACACTAATCTTAATAATAATTATTATTTTTTGTTCCTAAAGCATAAAGTGTGTATTTTCCTGAGGGCTCTCTAATTTGCTTAATGGAAATCAGTTTAATCTTCGAAAATTGAAAAATATTTTCTAATGATTGCTTTGAAAATACATGGTGATGAGTTAGGTGCAACTCTTCCCGTTCCTTTCCTTGCTTATCATTCATTGCCGAAACACTTGGTACTTCCACATAAATTAAATTTTGTTTTTTTAACAACTTAATTGATTTTTTTAGAAAAAATATAGGATCTTCAACGTGTTCTAAAACTTTATTGAAAGTAACTAAATTAAATTTTTTTAACTTATTTACTTTAATCTTTAAAAAATCTCCATGTATTGTTTTGACCTTAGATTTTGATTTTTTTTTTATATAATTTATGGAAGTTTTGTCTGGATCTAAAGCAGTAACATTATATTTTTTTCCAATCATGGAAATTGGAAAAATACCCGTTCCACTTCCTATATCGATTAAATCTATTTTTTTTAATCGTAGTAAAGAATTTACATATTTTTTTATTCTTTTGATACGATGATAATTGTCCGAATTGATTTTAGGTAAATTTGAAATTTTATTAAATATTTCATCAAGCTTAAATTCTGATTTATATGTTTTTGTAAAATATCTATCATCATACAGCTTCTCTAGAAAATGTTTTTTATGTTTAGCTATTAAATGACCACAAACTTTACACTTAAAATAGTATCTCAAGTATTCATTATTT
>Ga0308004_10001231_pt1 | contig 11304 bp, 13 predicted proteins | sample Neamet38_FD_203156 | JGI IMG/M metagenome (GOLD analysis project Ga0308004, IMG submission 203156) | Marine microbial communities from water near the shore, Antarctic Ocean - #38 | ecosystem: Environmental > Aquatic > Marine > Unclassified | place: Southern Ocean | collected 2014-06-06 | reverse complement strand
TTAATCATAAAATTGGTCGGGGCGGCAGGATTTGAACCTGCGACCCTCTGGTCCCAAACCAGATGCGCTACCAGGCTGCGCTACGCCCCGATTGAGGTACTAATACATTAGATATTGATAATATCAATGAATAAAGAACATCAAAAATAAGTCTTTTTTTTGAAGAATCGAGTATACAATAATAATGATCATTAAATGCAATAATTGTAATAAGAATTTTGTTGTAGACGCTAATCTCATACCAGAAAATGGAAGATTACTTCAGTGTAATGCTTGTGATCATAAATGGTTTTTTAAAAGAGAAATTATAGAAAAGTCTGTTCCAATAGTTAAAACTGAAGAGATAGTAGAAGAAATAAAAACCTTCAACGAGGACGTGACAAGAGTAGAAACGGGAATTCCAAAGACTATGGAACTTTTAGAAAGGGTAACCGAAGATGTTCCTGTTATAAAAAAAATTTCTATTCATAACAATAATGAAAAAAAAGAAAGTGTAAAAGAAAATATAGTGTCAAATGTTGACGCAACTAAAAATAAAAAAAGTTATAATATACTTATTTTGACTATTATTTTTATAATTTCGTTTATAGCTGTAATTATAGTTTTAGATACTTTTCAAAAACCTATCAGTACGTTTATCCCAAACATTGAATTTATACTATATAATTTATATGAGACTATAAATGATATTGTTTTATTTTTTAATGATTTAATTTAATTTTATGATCAATACTCTATCAAAACCCTTTAAATGGTTTTTTAAACTAGAAGCAGCAAGTGGCCTAGTGTTATTAATAGCAGCAATTATAGCTCTAGTAATAAGCAATTCAAATTTTAACGAATTATACTTTGGTACGCTTGAGCAATACTTGTTTATTGGTGTTAATAATTTTGGATTAAAACTCTCAGTACATCATTGGATTAATGACTTATTAATGGCAATATTTTTTTTCTTTGTAACATTGGAAATCAAAAGAGAATTTATTCAAGGCGAATTATCTAACATAAAAAAAGCATTACTGCCAATCATTGGTGCTGTTGGTGGTATGGCGATCCCTGCCCTTGTTTATGTGGTTATAAATTTTGGAAATGCAGAAACTTTAAATGGGTGGGCAATACCGTCAGCTACAGATATCGCTTTCTCATTAGGGGTTTTATCTCTACTAGGGTCTAGAGTGCCAATTTCTTTAAAAGTGTTTTTAACAGCTCTTGCAATTATTGATGATCTTGGTGCAATTCTTATTATTGCATTTTTTTACACTGGAGATTTAAACATAAGTTATTTAAGCTTAATTTTAATTTCTTATATATTTTTACTTATTTTAAATAAATTTGGAGTAAAAAAATTCTTACCCTATTTGCTAATTGGCTCTTTCATGTGGTTCTTTACATACAAATCTGGAATTCACGCAACTATAGCTGGTGTACTTTTAGCCTCAGCAATTCCACATAGAGTTAAAGATAAAGATTTTTCTTTATTAATTAAGTTAGAGCATGCAATAAGTCCATACGTTGCTTTTATGATAATGCCCATATTTGCATTTGCTAATGCTGGTGTTTCTTTGGAGGGCTTATCTTTGTCATCATTATTACAACCGGTTCCACTTGGAATTCTTTTGGGATTATTTATCGGTAAACAAGTCGGTGTTATGATTTTCTCTTTTATTGCAGTTAAATCTGGTGTGGCAGAAATGCCTGATAACTCAAGTTGGTTAAGTTTATACGGAGTATCAGTCTTAACTGGTATTGGTTTTACAATGAGCTTATTTGTTGGAAACTTAGCGTTTGCTGAAAATATTCAATATATTGATGGAGTAAAAATTGGTGTTTTAGCAGGCTCATTGTTATCAACATTGTTTGGATATTTTATATTATTATTTTCTACAAAAAAGTAACTTATGCTCTATAAAAATTATTTATTAATTCTAACAAGTTTAATTATGTTCTCACTCTTTGAAAAAGTTGATGCAAAATATGAAAAATTATTTTTTGATTTAAATATAAAGAGTTTAAATGGTGAAACTATTAAACTAAGTAAGTTTAAAGGAAAAACTATTCTTTTAGTTAATGTAGCTAGTAAGTGTGGATTTACAAAGCAATATACAGGGCTTCAAACACTATATGATAATTATAAAGATAAAAACTTTTTGGTTATTGGGGTGCCTTCTAATCAATTTGGAGGACAAGAACCTGGTTCTAATAAAGAAATTAAAGACTTTTGCGAAACCAATTTTAATATTACATTTCCAATTACAGATAAAATTGATGTTAAGGGAAAAAATGCCCATACAATTTATAAGTGGGCTAAAGAAAATTATGGAAATTCAACAGTTCCTAAATGGAATTTTCATAAAATTTTGATTAATAATGAAGGAAAAATACAGAATACTTTCAATTCTTTTATAACCCCATTATCTGATAAAATTACAAAACAAATAGAACTAATACTATAAATTAATAGTCATTCCATCATATCCAGGAACAACATTTTTTGGTAGTTTTTTTTTAAGTTGATCGTAATCAAGGTCACTATGCATATTTGTTAAAATAGTCTTCTTTGGCTCAAGTATTTTAATTAATTCTAATACTTGATCTAAATTGAAGTGGGCAGAGTGTTTTCTGTACCACAAACAGTCTACAATTAAATAATCTAAATTAAATAATTTTTTATAATCTTTTTTATAAAATAGACTTATATCACTGGCATAAGCTAATTTTTTATTTATTAAATAACAAATACTTTCAATTTTTCCATGTTGAGTTGGTATCGACTCTATTTGAATTTTTTTTTTTTTGTTTTTAAAAATATGTTTATTTTCTAATTTTTTTAGTTCTAGTGTTGATGGGTAACCATATGATGATTTAAAACAATATTTGAAAGTTGAATTTAGATATTTTGAAGTTTTGACATCTGCAAAAACAGCTATCTGTTTTTTTTTTATCAAATAAAATGGACGTAAATCATTTATACCATGTGTTTGGTCAGCATGTAAATGTGTGTAAAATACTTTATCAATAGACTTAATTTTATTTTTTAGTAATTGAGATCTTAAATCTGGGGATGTATCTATTAAAATATTACTATCATCAAACTTTATCAATGCAGAACACCTTGTTCTAAAATTTTTTATATTATTCAAATTACAATTACCAGAGTAACCATCTGCCCTTGGCACACCCATAGAACTCCCACTACCTAATATAATGAATTTAATAGTCATTATTAGATTATAAATTAAAGAGTTTGTTAAAATTATCAGTGGTTATTTTTGACATTTTTTCTACAGTAACTTCTTTAATTGTAGATAACCTTTCAAGAGTAAATTTTATAAAACTTGGTTCATTTTTCTTTCCCCTCATAGGTATGGGGGCTAAAAACGGACTATCTGTTTCGATAAGGAGTTTTTCTAGTGGGATAGTTTTAAATGTGTTCTGTAGATCAATACTATTTTTAAAAGTAATTATTCCACTAGCTGAAAAGAAAGCATCTAAAGTTATTAATTTTTTTGAAAATTCTAAAGAGCCCGTGAAACAATGCATTAAAATTTTTAAATTCTCATTTTTGTAAGAATTAAGTATTTCAAAGGTTTCTATTTCTGCATCTCTAGAATGTATAATAATGGGCTTATTTAAGTCTATAGAGGCCTCTATATGAGCTTTAAAGCTAGTTATTTGTCTAGTCTTATCACTATGATTATAGAAAAAATCCAAACCTGTTTCACCAATACCAATTATTTTTTCATTTTCATTTATAGACTTGATTATTGTTTTCTTATCAACTTGGTTACATTCAGTTTCGTGGGGGTGAATTCCATAAGTTCCATAAATCATTTGATCCTTTTTAACTATAGATTTGATATATTCAAAACTATCTATTGTTGTACATATGGTTAAAAGTTTTGTAATACCAATTTCTTTAGATCTGTTTATAACGTCAGATAAATTTTCATATAAAGGTTTGTGATCCAAATGACAATGAGAATCAATCATTCTTTTTTTCTATCTTTTTAAATAAAATATCTATTTTATTAATATTACTTCCTGCTTTTAAAAAATCGTGAGAAGAAATAGACTCTAGGTTAATATCCTTAGAATCTAAATTAAATATTTTTAAAGCCCTATTAATAGTATCTGGAATTATTGGGTATAGCATAAACGAGATTTTTCTAATCATTTCTAAAGAAGTATAAACTATTGTATTTAATCTATCTTTATCATCTTTTTTTTTCCATGGCTCTTGATCATTAAAATATTTATTTGCTTCAAATAAGGCAGTTACAATAAAATTTATATAAAAATTTATATTTTGTTTATCAATTTCTTGTCTTATTTTTTCCAAGTTATCAGTAAACTTATTTAACATAATAAGATCGTCATTATGAAAATTTTTGATATGGGGTACTTTCAATGAGCAATTTTTTTCAGCAAATGCAGTTACCCTTTGGCATAAATTTCCATAATTATTTGCTAAGTCACTATTAATACAATCTTCCAGCTTATTCTTAGATATATTTCCATCATTGCCAAACGAAACTTCTTTAATTAAATAATATCTTAATGGATCAAGTCCGTATGTATTAATTATATCTAGTGGATCTAGAATATTTCCTTTTGATTTAGACATTTTTTCTTCACCAGATAAAATCCAACCATGACCATAAATCTTCTTTGGTAATGGAATTTTAGCAGCCATTAAAAAAGCAGGCCAATAGACAGCATGAAATCTTAAAATATCTTTACCTATTAAGTGCACAGATGCTGGCCAAAAATTTTTAAATAATACATCATTAGTGTCAGGATAGTTTAGTGCGCTGATGTAGTTGGTAAGTGCATCCAACCATACATAAATTACATGATCAGAATTATCCGGAACTTTTATACCCCATGAAAATGTTTTACGGCTAATAGATAAGTCTTTTAAGCCACTCTTAACAAAACTAACAACTTCATTATTTCGTGATTTTGGTGATATAAAATCTATATTTTTTTTATAATATTCCAAAAGTTTATCTTGCCATTTAGATAGTCTAAAAAAGTAAGACTCTTCCTCAATCCACTCAATTAAAGAACCGGAAGCCACAGCAACCATTTTTCCATCTTTATCAGTAATTTCATCTTCGTTATAATAAGCCTCATCAGAAACGGAATACCAACCTGAATATTTTGACAAGTAAATATCATCATTTTTTTTAAGCTCAGACCATAAATGTTGAACTGTTTTTTTGTGCCTTTCTTCAGTTGTTCTAATGAAATCTGTATTTGATAGATTTAACGTTTTTGAAAGGTCTCTAAAAGTTTGACTTATTTGATCACAAAATTCCAGTGGGTCTATGCCCTGATTCTCAGCTGCTCGTTGAATTTTTAGCCCGTGCTCATCTGTTCCTGTTAAAAAATGTACATTAAAACCATCTATGCGCTTAAAACGTGCAAAAAAATCAGCAATTATACTGGAGTAAGCATGGCCCATATGAGGCTTTGCAGAGGGGTAGTAAATTGGAGTTGTTATATAGTAGTTTTTATCCATTTAATAATTTTGATTTAAATTCTAGAAATAAACTTTCTTCATCAAGATTAAATTTTTCGGTATTATAGATTTTATTAACAAAAGTATGATAAAAATTAAATAGAGAATCTTTTGTACTACAAAATTTGTACTCTTTTAAAAAAAATAATTCAATACAATTGATTAATAGATTTTTTACAACTTTATTTTTTTTATAATATCCATTATCAATTAGTAAATTTAAAAAATTAATTAATGTACAATTTTTAAGGTCAATATTTTTATCTCTAGAAAAATTAATTAAGTTTATAATTTCACCCGGTGTATTATAGTAATTGATTAAATCTGGGTTAATTAAATCAAATATATTTTCATTTAATATTTCATTTGAAATATACATCGATTCATTAAAAGTAAAATTTATTTTAAAAGTAAGACATCTTGATTTTAAGGTGGGTAAAATATACTTCTCGTTATTGTTAATTAGAATAAAAAACACATTTTCATTAGGTTCTTCAACAATTTTAAGCAATGCATTAACAGAGTTCTTATTAAGGTTTTCAATATTATCAATCAATATAAATCTAGACATATTATTAAATGAAGATTTATTAGTATAAGTTATCATTTCTCTAACTTGGGCAACATCAATATTTTTTTTATCATTTAATAAATCTATTAAATAAAAATTAGGATGTGAATTATTTTGTAGCAATTTGAAGGATCTATTTTCCTTATTAATAGTAAACGTATTTGAATTATATTTGAAATCTTCACTTTTAGATAAAATAAAATTTATGATATGGTAAGCTAAGGTTGATTTACCATGACCCTTTTTCCCAGATAATAGGATTTTAGTAGGCATTCTTTTTTCATTATAAAGCCCTACAATATCATTAAAAAATTTATCCATGCCAAATAGTTGTGTGTTTTCTGAAGGTTTTAAAATCATATCTATATTAAATCATTAATTTTATTTAATATTATTTTTTCATTATGCCCAATACTCTTGTTGGAATCAATTCTCATATATCTTTTAGGGTTTTCTTTTAGAATTTTTATAAACCCCTTTTGTACCTTTTCATAGAATTTTTTATTAAATTTATCATATCTATTCAAAGATTTTCTTTTTAATAACCTACTTTGCATATTTTTTTGACTAACAGTATTTAAAAAAGTGAAATCAATATTTATATCTTTCAGCAAAAAATCATTAATGTTTTTAATAAATTTAAGGTCTACACCCATTCCAAAATGTTGATAAGCAATCGTAGAATCTGAAAATCTATCAATTAATATAATTTTTTTACCAATATTTTTTTTTATTAATTCTATATTTTCACTTCTGGCAGATAGATATAACAATAAATCTGTGTTTCTATCAAATGTTGATTTATTATTTAGTATAAGTTTTCTTATTTTTTCAGAATTTTTACTTCCACCTGGTTCTCTGATTTGAATAAATTTTTTATTATTTTTTCTTAAATATTTTGCGACATTGGCAATATGATGAGACTTACCAGTTCCCTCAATACCTTCAAATACAATAATTAATTTTTTAGACATCACCCCAAATCAAAAAATTAATTGATTTCAATAATCTTGAAAATATATTTAATTTTTTAACATCTTCAAAGGCAAATAAATCGTACTCTTGAATAAGTTCATTTTTGTACTTAACCCTTAACTTTCCTAGAGTATCATTTTTTTTAATAGGTGCTTGTATTGGTCCATTATAATTTAACGTTACTTTTAAATCTTTTTTACGTGATTTTGGAATTGTTTTATAAATGTTTTGTTTTACATAAACAGCAACTGTATTTTTTTTTCCAAGCCAAATATCAACATTTTCTATCGGTGTATTTACTTTTGCAATTTCAATAAGATCAAATCTAGTTAAGCCCCATGTTAAAAGTTTAGAACTTTCTTTAGATCTATCTTTTTTTGAATTAAACCCACTTCCAATAGCTATTAATCTTCTGCCATTTCTATAGACCGATGAAGCTAAAGAATATTTTTCAACAGCTAAGTACCCTGTTTTAATTCCATCAGCACCAAGACTTTTATATAAAAGTGGATTTCTATTACCTTGGGTGATGGGATCACCACCAGTTCTATCCCAAGTGAATTCTTTTTCTGAAAAATATTTATATTCTTCAGGAAATTCTCTAATAAGATAATTAGACATAAGCATAATATCTCTAACGGTTGACACATTATCTGGATTATTTATCCCAGAAGAGTTAGCAAAATTTGTATTTTCCATGCCAATTTCAATGGCTTTAGCTGTCATCATAATAGCGAACTCATCCTCCGTTCCTGCTATACCTTCAGCTAAAGCAACACAAGCATCATTACCAGATGCAATTATGATTCCTTTAAGTAAGTCTTCCACGCTTACTTCGTCACCAACCATTATGAACATCGAAGAATAACCGGCAGAAGACAGTCTCCAAGCATTCTCAGAAACTAAAAAATTATCGTTTAAATTTAAATCCCCACTTCTTATCAAGTCAAAAGCTATAATAGCTGTCATAATCTTCGTCATTGATGCTGGGTATATGGATTTATCTGCTTCCTTTTCGTACAAGATTTCACCGGAAAGGAAATCTTGTAATATTGCAGTTCTTGCTTTTATTTCAAATGCAGCAATTGAATTAAAAGTTAATAGTATTGTTAATAGTATTATTAAAAATTTAGCTTTAATCATTATTTATAATTTCAATGTTATCAAATTCCAGTATGCTTATATCATTATATGATTTTTGTAGAGAATTAATGTTACTGAAAGGACCCAAATATACTCTATATTTTTTATCAGAAATTTTTCTAATTTTAGGTTTTTTAATTAAACTTTCTGTTTTGATTCTATTCACCATCATTAAGGCTGTATCATTAAAGTAAAAATCAGCAATTTTTACTATATAAGAAAATTTGATATCAGACTTTTTATCATCTTTTTTTTTAACTAAATTTAAATCTTTAATACTTATTGCGTTAACAGGTGCCTTAACTGCAACATTTTTTTCTTCATCATAAGTTTTTGCTTTTTGAGCTACAAAAATTGAGTTTTCAAGTATTTCTAAAATTTCAATATATGGCTGGTTCACATCTAAATCTAACTCATCTGCTATTCTTTTGGATAACACAGAATTATTAAAGGATGGATATATGGAATTCTTTCCAACCGTTCCCACTAATGATTTATTATTTAGAATATTGGTAATTTTAACTTTTGTGTTCATTTTCAATTTTTTTTGAAATATTATTAAACTACGATCATCAATCTTTTTGTTAACTATTTTTTTTTTAAAAATATCTTCGTTATAAATTAATGCAAAACCTTTATTGGAGTAACCATTAACCAAAATCAAATTAGTTTTATTCTTAACTAACGTTCCTGTTGTACAATTTGTTAACAATATAAGAATAGCTATAAATAAAAAATTTTTAAAAAACATTCTCAAACTTATCTTTTAATGTACACACAGCTAGACCAAATCTTAAAGATCTATTCCATTGTAATATTTTTTCATAATTCTCAAAGACTATATAAGCAGGTTCTAAATTTTCAGAATTTGGTATTATATCTTTGTCTGGTGTGATTATCGATGCAATTAAATTATCGTCTATTAATTGATTCTTATTACCTTTTATAAATTTTTTTAAATATTTAAATTTATTTTTATTATGTATTTTTTTAGCAGAAATATTTAAAAGTTTTTTTGGTACATTTTCTGTTAAATTAACTCTAATAAAACATGGTTGATTTTTAATCCATCCAATTTTGTTAATATAATTTGCTGCTGATGCAAAGGAATCTTTTGTTGACTTAAGCTCAATAATGTTATTTTGATCATAATCAATTGCATAATGCTTTATAGTTGATGGCATAAATTGAAAATATCCAAAAGCACCCGCCCAAGACCCAAATAAGATGCTATGGTCAATTTTTTTTGATTCAACAAGCTGAAGTATAGTAATGAGTTCTTTTGTAAAAAAATCAGATCTTCTTTCATCAAAACTAAGGGTCGCTAGCGAAGATAAGATATCCATTTTACCAACATAGGTTCCAAAATTAGTTTCTATACCCATTAAAGCCAGTAATAGACTTTTTTCTACAGAAAATTCATTATCGATTGAATTAATGAAGTTTTTATTTAGTCTGTACAATTTTATACCCTTCTTAACCTTCTGATCAGAAGATCTCTTAGATATATAAGTTTTTGTATCTTCGTAGAATTCAGGTTGAAAACGATCATACTTTATAACCTTAGGTAAAAAAATAACATCAGACATTGCCATATCAAAAGTTTTTTCAGAAATGTTTTTTTCTAAAGCATGAACCTTAAAATTTTTTAACCATTCATTAAAAGATTGATTGTTTGAACTTAATACTTGGCTGGTAAGAAGAAAAAATAGAAATATAAAATTTTTAATTATTTTCATATAAATCTTTTAAATAAATAACCACAGCAATCCATATTAAAATGAAACTTAATGATTTTTCAAATGAAAAAGGTTCATTATAGTAAAAAAAACCAAGTATAAACTGAAATGTTGGGGTAATATAAAATATCATTCCAGTGGGTCCAAGCCCACAAAGCTCTACCCCTCTTACATACATAAAAAGCGGTATAACTGTCATTGGACCTGCAAGCATCAATATTAACATTAGTGACGGAGAGGTTAAGCTGAAATCATTAAGATTATTTTGAAATATTAGATAAAATGAAAATAAAGCAAAAGGTAATATAAAGAGACTTTCGATTAATAAGCCAACATCAGTATCTACATTAACTTTTTTTCTTAACAAATTATAAAAGCCCCAACTAAGAGCCACAATAATTCCCACCCAAGGGATTGAATTAAGATTAACAATCATAAGAAACAAAATTGAAATTAAAACTAATATAATTGAAATGCTTCTTTTTTTATTAATCTTTTCATTATAAAAAATATAACCTAAGAAGACACTTAAAATAGGCATTATAAAATACCCAAAACTTGCATCAATAATTTTTTCAGTTCCTACTGCATATATCCAGGTTGCCCAATTTATAAATATCAATAATCCTGAAAAAAATAACCAAACTAATTTTTTCCCGTTAAATATAATTTCAAAGAAAATACTCCATTTAGAAAAATAGAAAGTAGTAATAATTAATACAGCTGAAGTCCAAATACAGCGGTGAATAACAACTTCAATTGGACCGGCAAAAGATATATATTTAAAATAAACTACTCCTATCACACCCCACCAAAAAGAACCTAAAGCAGTTAAAGTAAGACCTTTATTGAAGTTTTGATTTTTCATTATATTAATATTTAAGGTAATAATTCATTATATGAATAATTTATCAATTTTATTGTTGAATTAAAATTTTATAATTATAAAACCTTGCTTACGGAGAGATGGCAGAGCGGTTGAATGCACCGGTCTTGAAAACCGGCAAAGGGGCAACTCTTTCCTGAGTTCGAATCTCAGTCTCTCCGCCACTACTTATTTGCATAATCATAATTTTGAAATAATTTTGTAACTTTATTAGGATTAATCTTAATTGTAAGAGCTACACCTTGATTCAATTTATAAAGATTTTCATCATCTAAATCTAATAAATCACATAAAAGGGGCAACTCATCATCTGTTAATTGGTTTATATATATCTTAGTGAACGAACCTAGTAATTTATCCATTTCTTTTGTACCTCTATAATTGGCACGATAAATTATTTTATTTTTTAAATCCTTTATATTAATGATCATAAATTTTTATATATTGTATTTAACATGAAAAATAA
>Ga0308004_10001227_pt1 | contig 11312 bp, 10 predicted proteins | sample Neamet38_FD_203156 | JGI IMG/M metagenome (GOLD analysis project Ga0308004, IMG submission 203156) | Marine microbial communities from water near the shore, Antarctic Ocean - #38 | ecosystem: Environmental > Aquatic > Marine > Unclassified | place: Southern Ocean | collected 2014-06-06 | reverse complement strand
GGTAATGCTGCACTTGAAGAAATTGTAATGGCTATAAGAACTAGAAATGATTTAATGCCTTTCACAACAGGAATTAAAACTGAGTTATTGAGTAAGGCTTCAAAAGTTGTTTCAAGTGCAACTTTTCCAGTGCAGTTTAACAAAGCGATTGTTGGAAAAAATGCATTTGCTCATGAAGCGGGTATTCATCAAGATGGTATGCTTAAACACAGAGAAACATATGAAATTATGACACCAGAAAGTGTGGGTGTTAAAAAAACCTCTTTAGTAATGGGAAAACATTCTGGAAGACATGCATTTAAAGAAAAATTAAATGATCTTGGTTATGCCGATGTTACAGATGATGTTATTCAAACTGCTTTTGGGAAGTTCAAAATTTTAGCTGATAAAAAAAAACATGTTTATGATGATGATATTGCAGCCTTAGTTGATGATAGTATGGTTTTAGACAAATATGTAATTAATTTAAAATCATTAAAAGTTTTTGCTGGAACTGGGGAACCACAAAAAGCAGAAATGACTCTTGATGTTTATGGCGAAGTTAAAAAAACATCAGAAACTGGAGATGGTCCTGTAGATGCTATTTTCAAATGTATAAAAGTTTTGTACCCACATGATGTTAAGTTACAGCTATATCAAGTTCATGCAGTTACAGAAGGAACTGATGCTCAAGCAACTGTAAGTGTAAGAATTGAAGAAGAGGGCAAAACCACAGTTGGGCAAGCAGCTGATACAGATACATTAGTTGCGTCAGCTAATGCTTATTTAAGTGCATTAAACAAAATGATAATTAAAAGAAAAAAAACTGCTCCAATGGAGCATGAAACTCAGAAAGTGAAAGGTATATAAGATGACTAGTTGGTTTAAAAATATAACAAATGTGTGGAGCCAAGATATGGCTATTGACCTTGGTACAGCTAATACACTTGTTGTATTAAAAGGACAGGGTGTAGTTCTAAATGAACCATCAGTTGTTGCTATAGTTGAAAACCAAGGAAAAAAAACTGTTTTAGCAGTTGGTGATGAAGCTAAAACGATGCTTGGAAGAACGCCTGGAAATATTAGTGCCATTAGACCTTTAAGAGATGGTGTAATAGCAGATTTTATTGTGACAGAAGAAATGATTAAACATTTTATTAAAAAGGTTCATAAGAATAAAACATTTGCAAACCCTAGAATTTTAATATGTGTACCAACTGGATCAACACCAGTTGAGAGAAAAGCAATTCAAGATAGTGCGCTTGCAGCAGGAGCAAGACGTGTTCAACTAATTGAAGAACCAATTGCTGCAGCTATTGGTGCTGGATTACCAATTTCTGAAGCTACAGGATCAATGGTAGTTGATATTGGAGGAGGTACTACAGAGATTGCTGTGATGTCTTTAGGAGGTCTTGTTTATTCTAAATCATTAAGAATTGCGGGAGATGCTATGGATACTGCATTGATTAATTATATGAGAAAAGAATACAATCTTATGATTGGAGATAGCACGGCCGAAAAAATTAAAAAAGAAATAGGTACTGCAATTCCATCAAATAATAATACCTATGCTGTAAAAGGTAGAGATCTAAGGTCAGGAACACCTAAAGAAGTAAATATTACTGAAGAAGATACAGCAGAAGCTTTAAATGATATTTTAAAAGAGATGGTTAATGGAATAAAAGATGCTTTAGAAAATACTCCCCCAGAATTATCTGCAGACTTAGTTGATATGGGATTAACACTTACAGGTGGAGGAGCTTTATTAAAAAATATTGATAAAAGGTTTTCAAAAGAAACAGGGCTACCAGTGCATATAGCAGATGACCCTTTAGCATGCGTGGCGATTGGCACTGGAAAAGCTTTAGAGAATGAAGAAATTTTCTCTACCATGTTATCTGAATATTAAAAATAATGGATGCAAGTCGAGATGATTTTGTAATAGCAATAAGATCTGCTTTTTTAAAAAAAGGTAACCAGCAAAGATTTTCATTATTAAGTTTAATAGTATTTTGTATTATATTTTTAGCCCTAGGGAGTTTTAATCTTAAAACTATAAATTTTGGTAGAACAATAATTAAAGAAATAATTTATGTTTCATCTTTTATTGTCTCTGTTCCAGAAAATATTGTAAAAGAATCTTTTTATAATATATCGGATCATTTTGAGTATTATGAGGATTATGAGGTAGCAAAAGATGAATTACAGAAACTTAAAAATAAAGACTTATCAAAAAAAATTATCATGTTTGAAAATAAAGAATTGAAAAAATTGATTGAAGACTACTTCGTTGAAGACAGTCAAACCTACGCAAAGGTATTGATGGATAAAGAAAGCCCATTTTTAAGATCCATAGTGATAAATAAAGGTAGTAAAAATGGTGTTAAAGCTGGAATGATTGTTTACGATAACATCTATTTAGTCGGAAAAATAGTTGAGGTAAACTTCCATACGTCACGTGTGTTGTTAATATCAGACATAAATTCCAAAGTCCCAGTTACAATTCAACCACTTGATATACAAGGTATTATGAGTGGATTAGATAAACGAAGAGGAAAGTTGCAATATATTAGAGGTGAAAAATTAATAAAAAAAAAGAATGAAGAATTGATTGTTGTAACATCTGGATCAGGGGCAATATTTAAAAGTGGTACACCAATTGGCAAAATAGATTTAACAGATATTCAAGATAATAACGAAATAATAGTAAATTTTTATAGGGATTTCTCACAATTAAAATATGTAAGAATTTCATCTTATACGAAAGAGATTATAAAGTTAGATCAAACAAATAAACAAAACTTTAAAGCAAATAATGATGTAATTATAAAAATAAATAATTTAGAAGAAGATATTAATCTACTCCAACAACAAAAAATTATTAATGACAAGATAAGAGCTAAGCTTGAAATAGAAAATACCCAATTAAAAGAAAATATTGTTAACACTCAAAAAAAGCTAGTTGAACAAAATGATAAAATAATAAGAGTTCAAAATAAAAATAAAAATATAAAATTCTTAGAATTAAACTTATTATATGGACATAAGTGTAGAAAAAACTTCATTAAACCTAATCTTTACAAAATCAACACAGTTGAATATAAAAACTGTGTATTAAAAAAAGGACTTGCCAAAATAAATTAAATGATAAATGCAAATAAAAAAATACAATCTTTTCTATATAAGTACACACCTGTAATTTTACTTTTTACATCTGTATTAAATGAAATTGATTTTAATAATTTAGACTTTAAATATTTTTCATTCAATTTTGCTTATATTTTAATATTTTATTACAGCTTGAAAAGAGAAAATGGCATCGGTTATGTTTTTATTTTTATAGCTGGATTATTTAATGATGTTGTGTACGGAATACCAATGGGCATAAGCAGTTTATGTTATTTGCTATTATGTGCTGCGGCAGCGTATCTTAGAAATATAACTTTAAGACCAAATTTAATTAAGGATTGGATCTTTTTTCTAATAACGGTTTTAATTTTAAATTTTATTACATTTTCTTATTTAATTTTATTTTTTAACTATGAAATTAATTATTTTGATCAGATGGTGAACATTTTTTTTACATTTTTATTGTACCTAATTTTTTCATTTTTATTTAAATTATATGATAATGTCATTTTAGGTAAATTTAATTAATGTTTGGTGGTAATTTTGGTGCCAGAAAACTTCATACCATTAATAGAAGAATGTTTATTATTATTGCAGCTAAAGTTGTTGTATTCAGCGGCATCGCTTCAAGATTATTTTCATTACAAATATCTGATAATGCAAAATATCTAACTCTTTCTGATAAAAACAGATTGCGCGAGTGGCGACTGCCTCCAGTAAGAGGTGAGTTTGTTGATTACTTTGGTAATATTATAGCAGGAAATTTGAAGGTATATCAACTGCATGTAATTCCTGAGGAGGTAGAAAATTTTAGATATTTAATGTTAAGATTAAAAAAAATTTTAGCTCTTAATAATAACGAATTCAAAAAGATAATTAAAAAAAAAGCAAAACAGAAACCTTGGGAAACTCTAGTTATTTCTGAAAATTTAACCTGGGAACAGTTTTCAAAAGTTAATTATTTTTTACATGATTTAACTGGTGCAAAACCAGTTTTATCTATTTCTCGTGACTATCCTTTTGGTGATAATTACACACATATTCTTGGATATGTAAGTGAAGCTAGTGCAAAAGATATCTTAAATAGTCAAATAATTAAAAATAACCACGTATCAGGTCTTAAAGTAGGTAAGACTGGATTGGAAAAATCTTTTGAAGAGCTGCTGATTGGCGTAAACGGAATACAAAGATATGAGGTTAATGCTTATGGTAAAAGAATTAAACAAATTGATCATAAAGAGGGTGAGCAGGGCCAAAAAATTAAACTCACGGTCGATACAGAAGTTCAAAAACTATCCAATGAACTACTAAAGGGTGTGGCTGGATCAATTAGTGTAATGGATATTTACACAGGAGAAATAATTGCAATGCAGTCTTCACCTTCATTTGATCCAAATTTATTTATTTTTGGTATTAGCCAGGATGAATGGCAACTAATAAGAAACAACCCACTAAAGCCATTGGTTAATAAAACTTTATCAGGCCTATACTCACCGGGCTCTACAATAAAACCTATAGTTGCTCTTTCAGCGCTAGAAAATAAAATTATTAATAAAAATTTTAAAGTTAATTGCACAGGAAGAATAGAAATGTATGGTCAGAAATATCACTGTTGGAAAAAAAAAGGTCATGGAGTTGTAAATCTAAAAGAAGCCATGAAGCAATCATGTGATACTTACTTTTATGAGATTGCAAGAAAGCTTGGTGTCGACAGATTAAAAGAGACTGCTTTAAAATTTGGTCTAGGTGAAAAAGTTTTACAGGAGACTTTTAGTAATGAAAAAAAGGGATTAATTCCAAATACACAATGGAAAAAAGATACCTTAGGAATAGGTTGGGTTATAGGTGAAACATTAATTACAGGAATTGGACAGGGATATATGCAAACCACACCTTTACAACTATGTTTAATGACTGCCCAGCTTGCAAATGGGGGGTATAAGATTAATCCTAAAATAATTGTTGATGAAAATGACGACACATATGAAGAAATAAAATCTTTGATTAAAAAAAATCATAAAATTAACAAGCAGTCAAATAAAGGCTTAATTGATGTAAGCCAGGAATTATTTTCATTTGTAAAAGAAAAAAAGTACGAACCTTTGTATGAAAACATTGAAAATATAAAACTTATACAGGAGGCAATGTTTGCATCGACAAATGAAGTGAGGGGAACATCTTACGCATCGAGAATAGAGGATCCAAAATATCAATTTGCAGGTAAAACTGGTACTTCACAAGTTAAAAGAATAACTGAACGAGAAAGAGAATTAGACTTAAAAACAATAGACATTCCTTATAATGAAAGAGATCATGCTTTATATGTTGCGTTTGGCCCATATAAAAATCCGAGGTATGCTCTTAGTGTGGTTGTTGAACATGGGGGCTCAGGTAGCTCGGCCGCAGCACCAATTGCAAAAAAACTTTTTAAATTAATCTTAGATAGGCATGAACTCAGAGAAAAAATTAGAGCTAAAAAATCTTTAAAAATATAGATGGAACAAAATTTATTCAATAGGCGGTTGTCATTTTTTCAGAAATTAAAAAATTTTGATTACATTTTGTTAATTTGCATATTATTACTTGGCACAATAAGCGCTTTTACAATGTATTCTACTGATGGTGGAGAAATTTTATTTCATAGCAAAAGTCACATATTTAAATTTTTGATTTTTTTTCCAATAATGATTATATTATCTTTTTTTGATATAAGGATTTGGCATTATTTCGCCTATCTATTTTATGCAATTATCTTAATTTTTCTAATCTGGGCCTCTTTATATGGAATTAAAGCGTCAGGATCTCAAAGATGGATAAACTTATATTTTATCAACATTCAACCATCAGAATTAATGAAGATAGGAATAATTATGTGTCTTGCAAAATACTATCACCGTATTGGTTTGGATAAGGTGAATACCCTCCAAAGTATATTAATAGCTCTAATAATTTTAATTGTACCAATAATGCTTGTAATTAGTCAACCAGATTTAGGAACGTCAATATTGATAGCATTAAGTGGTTTGGTGGTTATTTGGTTAGCAGGGCTGAATATTAAATATTTTATATATTCTTTTGTAACTCTTTTAATTTCAATGCCATTTGCTATTTCTTTATTAAAGCCATACCAAAAATTAAGAATTTTAACCTTCCTTAATCCAGATCGAGATCCTCTTGGCTCAGGATATCAGATAATTCAATCTAAAATAGCAGTAGGCTCAGGAGGCTTAATGGGAAAGGGTTTTTTAAAAGGAACTCAAAGTTATTTGGAATTTTTACCAGAAAAGCATACAGATTTTATTTTTACTTTATTTGCTGAAGAATATGGCCTCATAGGTTCGCTAGGTCTTTTATTAATTTATATAATTATTATTTATAGAGTTTTAAAAATTGGTTTTATCTCAAGGAGTTATTTTGCGAAACTGTTCTGTTATGGTTTTGGTTCTGCAATATTTTTTTATGTAACAGTAAATATGTCTATGGTTTTAGGATTGCTGCCTATAGTTGGTTCACCATTGCCTATCATGTCCTATGGAGGATCTTCAATGTTGGCAACAATGTTAGGGTTTGCAATTGTTATGAGTGCAAAAATTAATCATAAACAACTAATAGCATAAATATTTCAATGTCGAATTTGTCGCGAGAAAAATTTAGCAAAAAAATAATATAAGACACTATGGAAAAAAAATTAAAAATTGGAATTGTAGGTGCCGGTATTCAAGGTATTTCTAATGCTTTATTTTTACAAAAAAAAGGATTTAATGTTACAATTTTTGATAGGGACGAACCCGGTAGCCCTGCTGCATCTTATGGTAATGCTGGTCATTTTTCTCCCTACGCATCTGTTCCAATAAATAGACCTGATGTTTTAACAGATGTTCCAGCAATGCTTTTAAGTTCAACTGGCCCACTTGCTCTTAAATGGAATTATTTTCCAAAGATGATTCCATGGTTTTTACAATTTATAAGAAATTGTTCCACAAAAAAGATGATGCATACAGCTAAAAATATGCATCAAGTTTTAGACTTAGCATTACCTGCTTATGATGAGTTATTTGATGAGATTGACCTTGGAGGATTGGTTGAAAAGAAAGGTATTTTATATATTTGGAATGATCAAAGTTTAAAAAGTAGAGAACTTGAAATTAAAGTAAGAAATGAACTTGGCGTTGATCAACAAGTGGTTACGCCAAAAGAAATTCATGATTTAGAACCAAATATAAAACCTATTTACCATGGGGGTGTTTATTATCAGCATGGTAGGCATGCTAGAAATCCAAAAAAAATACTTTTAAAATTATTTGAACTTTTTTTAAAAAAAGGTGGAAAGTTTTTAAAAATTAACATTAAAGAGATAGGTTTTAATGAAGAAAAACCACTTATAAAAGCTGAAACTCAAAGTTTTCTTTTTGATAAAATTGTAATTGCCTGTGGTTCATTTTCAAAAAAATTAACAGATAATTTAGGTGAAAAAATACCTCTTGATACTGAAAGAGGGTACCATGTTCATTTTAAAGATTGCGATCATCTTTTAAGTAGACCGGTAATTTTCCAAAATAGAGGATTTGGAATTACTCCAATGGAACAAGGACTTAGAGTGGTAGGTACTGTTGAGTTTGGTGGATTAGATAACCCACTATCAAAATCAAGAGTTAAAAATTTAATTAATAATGCAAAATATATGATGGGTGATTTACCTGAGCATGAAGATGAGTGGTTAGGTTTTAGACCAACATTACCAGATTACTTACCAGTAATAGGACCCTCAAAAAAACATAAAAATGTTTTTTATTGTTTTGGACATCATCATTTAGGATGGACATTAGGACCTATTTCAGGAAAAATAATTTCTGGAATGATAGCTGAAGAAAATACAAACTTAGATTTAAAGCCATATAGCTCGCTTAGGTTTAACTAGGTGATTAATAAAAATAATATTGCTTATGTTTTTTTATTTTTTGCAGCTTTATTTTGGTCTGGAAATTTCCTGGTTGGAAAATTTGCCAGTCAATATGAAATACCCCCATTTTCATTAAATTTTTATAGATGGTTTTTTGCTTGGTTAATCTTAGCTCCATTTACAATTCAAGAAATTTTAAAAAAGAGAAAATATATTTTAGAGAATTATAAATATTATATGATCCTTGGAATAACTAGCGTCACTATATTTAACTCAATTGTCTATTACTCTTTAAATTTTACCCAAGTAATCAGTGGAGTATTGATGATATCAACAATACCTGTAATGATTATATTTATTTCTTCAATTCTAAAAATCGAAAAGACTAACACTTTCCAAATATTGGGAGTTGCATGTTCTTTTATTGGAGTAGTTTTAATTATAACTAAAGCTAACCTTGGAATACTATTGAATTTAGATTTTAATAAAGGTGACATTACAATGGTTTTTGGAATGTTATCATGGGCCACTTATTCAGCATTATTAAAGAAAAAAAAACATGAACTATCACAATTAACATTATTAGAAGTAGTAATTTCATTTGGTTTTATTTTCTTAATACCAATTTATTTTATAGAATACCAAATGGGTTATAAAATTGTTTTGGACCAAAACTTTTACATGATTTTGTTTTATGTAGTTTTGTTTCCAGGTCTTATTTCTTTTATTTTTTGGATAAAAGGAGTTGCTTTAATTGGCGCTAATAGAGCAGGTGTTTTTTTGCATATGATGCCTGTATTAAGTGCGATTATGGCAATGATTATTTTTAATGAAAAATTTATGTTTTATCATATGTTGGGGGCAATATTTATTTTAACTGGAATTCTTTTATCAAACAGAAAGATTAAAAATGCTTAAAGTTGCTATCTTAGATGATTATCAAAATGTATCTCATGAATTTGTTGATTTAAAAAAACTTTCAGGAGAATATGAGTTTAAGATATTTAGTGTACCATTTGAGGACGAAGCAGATGCTATTGAACAATTAGCTGACTTTGAAGCTTTATTAGTAATGAGAGAACGAACTCCTATTACAAAAAATTTAATTGATAATTTAAATGACCTTAAGTACATCGTCACAAGTGGTTCAAGAAATAAAGCCATAGACTTAGCTGCGGCTAAAAAAAGAAGAGTTGTAGTGTGTGGAACAGAAATAGATTTTGCTGGTACAACAGAATTAACTTGGGGTTTAATCCTAGGTTTAGCTAGAAATTTTAAAGAAGAAATTGACAATATGTATCAGGGTTATTGGCAATCAACTATTGGCTTTGAGCTTAAAGGAAAGATTTTAGGTTTAGTAGGATTGGGTAGAGTTGGATCTCAAGTTGCAAAAATCGGTAAAGCTTTTGGTATGGAAGTTATGGCTTGGAGTGAAAATTTAAACTTAGATACCTGTAAAGAATTGGGTGTACTTCCATGCAGCAAAGAAGATTTGTTTCAAAATTCTGATTTTATATCTATCCATGTTCAAGGAGGAGAAAGATATAAAGAGTTAATAAAACTAAAAGAGCTAGACTCAATGAAAAAAACTGCTTTTTTAATTAATACATCAAGAGGATCAATTATTAATGAAGATGATTTAATTATCGCATTATCAACTAATGTTATAGCTGGCGCTGGATTAGATGTTTATGAGAAAGAACCTTTGCCAGAAGGTAATAAACTTAGATTTTTACCAAATGCATTGTTGATGCCACATGTTGGCTATGTAACAGCAGAAAATTATAGTGTATTTTATACACAAATGATTGAAGGATTAGAAGCATGCGTTAATGATAAACCAATAAGAGTCATTGAATAATTTTATATTTTTGTGAAACCTTCAAAATCTAAACTCCTTAATTTTGTAAAAAAATACCCTTTATTTAAAAATTTTTATTATTTCTATAATATTTATATTAGAAACTATAAATTTTTAAATAATGGATCCCAATTTGGAGAAGAAAAATTTATATTAAGTTTTTTTGAAAAAAAATACAAAGGTAAGTTTGTGGATATCGGATGTTTTCATCCTACAAGACATAACAATACATACGCGATGTATAAACGAGGATGGCATGGAATAAATATAGATTTAAATCCCTTAACTATAGAGCTGTTTAATTTTGCTAGGAAGAAAGATATAAATATAAACGCAGCGATATCTGATAATGAAGAAACCAAGAAACTATATTTTATGGACGAACTAAATACACAAAATACATTAGAAACTAATCATCTATTGTTTTTAAAAAAATATCATAATGTCAAGGACGAGGAGGTGTCTTTAAAAGAAATAAAAACAAAAATGCTAGATGGAATATTAGATCAATATAATTTTAGAGAAATTGATTTTATGAATATTGATGTAGAGGGTCATGAGTTACATGTTCTTAATTCAATTGATTTTCTTAAATATAGAGTAAAGTTTATTTGTATTGAAATGATTGATCACAACGATCAAGCAAAGTTAGTTAATGAAAAATTAAATGTAATATTAAAGAAAAATGATTACGTTCTAGAAAAAAAAATAGGTTTTAACTTTATATTTAAAAAAAAAGATTAAAAATGACAAAAAAAATTAACAAAAGTCTTACAGCTGAACAAAAATTGGTTCTATTTGAAGATGGAACTGAAGCGCCAGGTACCAGTGAGCTCAATCATGAAAAGAGAGAAGGTAGTTATCACTGCACTAATTGTGATGAAAGGTTATTCGACTCAAATTCAAAATATGAAAGTGGCTCAGGTTGGCCTTCGTTTTACCAGTCGTTACCTGATGCCTTTGAAACTAAAACAGATACCTTGTTAGGCTATGAAAGAGTTGAGTATCATTGTAAAAAATGTGGTGGACATCATGGTCATATCTTTGAAGATGGACCAAAGCCTACTGGCAAAAGATACTGTAATAATGGTGTTTGTTTAATTTTTAAACCAAAAGAATAAATTTTTTTATTAAAAACCCAAAATAAGCTTTTAGTTATTGGTGCTTAAGGATTATTCAGTTATATGTACTTTCAACTTCACTTATAATTCTATGAAAAAAATAATTTTAATATTAATTTCAATTCTTTTTGCATCAAACGTTTATGCGCACTCAACTAAAGGTGTTACTCCAAACTTAGATTACAGTGCACAATGTACAAAGAAAAAATCAGTATTAAATTTTATTGCAAAACATAAGCTTTATAAAGATAACAAAAGTGAAATAATTAAATTTAATTCATATACAGCTTTTGATGTACAAAATGTAATCAGTGGAAGTTAT
>Ga0308004_10001226_pt1 | contig 11313 bp, 5 predicted proteins | sample Neamet38_FD_203156 | JGI IMG/M metagenome (GOLD analysis project Ga0308004, IMG submission 203156) | Marine microbial communities from water near the shore, Antarctic Ocean - #38 | ecosystem: Environmental > Aquatic > Marine > Unclassified | place: Southern Ocean | collected 2014-06-06 | reverse complement strand
TATTAGTTCTAATAATGGAAATAATATTATGCAATCAACTGCAGTACCTTTAAAGGCTGGAGAAACAAATATTAAATTAATAGCTTATAGTTATTCTACTACAAGAGAAATTACATTAACAAATTTACTACCTAATACTACTGATATATTTAAGGTTGGTGATTTTTTACAATTTGAAAACTTTCATAAGTTATATCAAATAGCTAAACCATTAGGTTCAACTAATTCTATATTTACATCTTCAAATACAGGAACATGTAAAGTTAGATTATCAACACCTTTATTAAGTAGTGTTGGTTTACCAGTTACATCTGTTGGATCTACTGATAGATATTATATAGTTAGTGGTTCAGCTGATGAATATGAAATAGTATCATATGATTTATACGGTGGCCCTGTAAGAAATAGTGCTAATAATAGTGAAGGTATAATAATATTTAAAGATGCTACATCAGGCATTCAATCAACTTATGCTGATGGTACAGATATAAAATTAACTATACCACTTGGTAGAACAACTAATTATCAAATTAATGGTTTTATAGGAGATTGTATATCAGGAACATCTAATGATAGTAATATAACTGCTGCACAAAATTTACAAAATAATAAAATAGGTCAAGTAGTATATAGTAAATCATACTCAGGTAGTTCTGCTACTGGTGTATTTACATTTAATTTTACTACACCAAATATTAGAGTAGAATTAACAGATGTTTCTATGATTGGACAAACATTAACTAATGAAACAGTTGTTAATGCTTTTAATACTTCATATCAAGATGGTTCTATGACTATAAAATTAGCTAATGGAAATACTGCTTTAGATAGCAATGGTAATCCTTTAGTAATAACAATACCTTCTACACAACATACAGCTGAACAAATTATAACTTATCTTGAGAATCAAATTGAAGTAGCATCATCTACTCATATTCTTAAAACTGATGGTGTTATAACAAACTTAACTATAAAAGCTTTCCCTGAAGATTATGGAGAAACTGTACTTAATCATGTTGGTTATTTTGAAATTACATGGGGATTAGATTATGAAGGTTGTTCTTTAGAATATACAACACCTACTGGTACAGAACTTGTAAATTATAATCCTGTTAATTTAACTGGTGATGAAGTTGCAACTATAATTACTAACGGTATTACAATTGAAAATGCTGCAGGCACATATGTTGCTGGTGATTTTATAAACACATTAGTTGATGCACCTTTAAGAGCAAATACAAGAAGAATAGAATCTGTTACTACTGTAGGTACTACAACAACAATTAATTTTGTTACTGTACAAGAGGGTGCGGTAGTTACTGCAGACACTTTTTCAGGTGGTGATATTGATAGAACAAGAAGTAACCACACGGATGTACCAGGAACAAGTAGTAATTCTTTAAGCACTGTTGGTACATTTGATATAGAAATAAGTTCAGTTATAGCTACTGTAGATACTTTTTCAGCTGCTGATACTAATAGAACAGCAACTACTCATACAGATGTTTACGCTTCAAGTGATAATTCTTCAAGCACTATTGGTACATTTGATATAGTTGTAGATTCAGTTGGTGCTATCACTTCAGTTACTGTTAATACATTAAGTGAAAATGTAGAGGTTGGTGATATTATAACTGTTAATGATTATGCTATGAGTAATAATGGATCTAATAATTTTACATTTAGAATAGCTACTATTGATGAGGGTTCTGTTATTTCAGTTACCCCTAACACACTAAGTAAAAATACAAGAGTTGGTGATGTTATAACTATTGATGTTGCTGATATGGATAATAATGAAGCTGATGATGTTACATTTAGAGTAGCTAGTGTTAATCATAATAATATTACAGATTTTACTTCAACTAATTATGCTAGTAAAGAAATTTATAAACACTTAAATGATTCATTATCTACATCTAATAAAGTTTTATTTGAATTAAATAATGTTGCTGCATCAAGTGTTGTTGTTAGTGATGTTAACATATTTATGGGGCCTGATGTTAATATGAAATTAATGTTAACTAATAAGCCAGCTGTAACAATTGTACCTAAAGATGAAAATAAGAATTTATATAAATACGATACATTTAAATTTGCGGAGGTTTTATAATGGTTAGAGCAATTAATAATAATTATCTTAAAGCTGAAGGTGGATATCCTATTCAGTTTGTTGTTGTACAACCAGATAGTAATGTTAAAAATGCTTTGTTTTTAAATACATCTTCAAGAATAATAACTGAAGATCTACAAGGTTATGGTGAAGTTAAAACATATCCTTCAGCAGGTGTTTTAAATTTAACTGCTGTTGAAGAAACTAAAGATGTTAAAACTAATCAAATTACTATTGATCTAAATGGTGTACCAAATACAATTATACCACTTTTAAAAAAGTATAATGGTATTGGTGGTATTGTAACTATTTATCAAGGTTGGATAAACGATCAAGATACTTTATTAAGTAAGATGGATACTGAAGCTACTATTGGCACATACATAAAGTGGAAGGGTGTTATACACTCTCATTCTGTTGATGAAGAAAACCAAGAGTTAGGTAAAGTTAAAATATCATTAGAATGTAAAAATATATTATCAACTATTATTGGTAGTACTAATGGTAGATATACATCTGATAGTTCATTTAAAAGATCTTCATCAGGTGATAGATCAATGGAGTTTGTAGCTGCTATGGCTACGTTTAACCCTAAGTTTGGTAAAGATTAAATGATAGTATTAATAATGGGACTTCCAGGGTCTGGTAAAACAACCTTGGCTAATAAATTAGCATTATTAATAAATGCAAAAAGGCTTAATGCTGATGAAGTTAGGGAAGAAGCTAATGATTGGGATTTCTCTAACGAAGGAAGAATAAGACAAGCAAAGAGAATGTTTGATTTTGCTAAAAGAATAAAAGGCAATGTTATAGCAGACTTTGTTTGTCCAACGCCAGAAGCCCGAAGCTTATTCCCTGCAGATTATATAGTTTGGATGGATACTATAAAAGAGGGAAGGTTTGCAGATACTAATAAGATGTTTATAAAACCACAAAAATATAATTATAAAGTTACAACTAAAGATGCTGAATATTGGGCATCAATAATATTAAAGGATATGTAATATGAATATAAGAATGGCTAATAAAAATGATACCCAAGATGGTATAAAAGAAATAATACAAGCAGTTAAAGAATTTCCTGATATGTCTATAAAAGGTTTAATTATAACTGATGAGTATTACAAAAATTTAATTGATTTATGTTTCGAAAAAGGAATGATTATTGTTGCAGAAGAAGATAATAAAATTATAGGGTGCATAATAAGTTTATCTAATGCCAATATCTGGACTGCTATGCAAGAACTTGTAACTGTTGTTACTTGGGTGCATAAAGATAAAAGAAACGGTTCAGCATTTTATAGAATGCATAAATTATACAAAGAAGAATATACAAAATTAAAACAACAAAACAAAATTGACAGAGTTCTTATGGCTTGTTTACCTGGTAAAACAAATATTAAATTTGAAAAATTAGGTTACAGGCTTATTGAAAAAACTTATGAATGGAGATAAATTATGGCAGTAGCCGCACCTATTATTGCAGCAGCAATAGCACCAGGTATTCAAGGAATGATTATAAGGTTTGCATTATCCTTAGCAGTTTCTTATATTACCCAAAAGCTATTCGGCCCTGAGGCTCCTCCTGGAGCAGCATCGGCTAATGGAGGTTCAGCACCAGATCCTGGGGTTAAGCAAAGAATACCTTCAGATCCTTCAAATAAATTACCTATTGTGTATGGAGAAGATAGATTACACGGTTCAATTATATTTGCTGATATATCATCTGATAATAAAAAAATGGGTTTTATAATTACTTTATGTGAAGGCCCAATTAAAGGTATTAATAATATTTACTGGGATGACTATAGATTAGTATTTGATACAGTAAATATTACTAATGAATTTGAAACTGTAATAGGAACTTTCCCAGGTAACAATGTTATAGATGCTATACACCCAGATGGATCTAATGATGATTGGTTAAATGGTAATTTAAAAATTGTTAGATATCCTTATGGTGGAAGATGTAATGAGATGGAAACTTTTAGTACTAAGTGGGCTGCAGATGCAGATACTAGAACTATGCCTGATGTTGCTTATGCTTACTGTGAATTAAATTATGATAGAGAGAATCAAGTTACAGGTTTAACAAGTAAATTAGCTTTTGAAATTGAAGGTAGAATAGTTAGAAAACTTAATAGTGATCTTTCTTTAGATGGTAGATCACCTAAAGATGGTATAACTGATATAGGTTTATTTGATCCTACTCAATTTTCTACAAGTGTAAAATTTAATGATTATATGAAAGGATCAATTGTTGGTTATGAATTAAATGATGATGATCCTTATGATGGTATCCCTGTTCCTAATCGTTATATATTACCACAAGATTTATTAAATCCTGATGGTACATATGAAATTATAGATCTTGGTGATAATACGTCAGATACTATAGATGATTATAAAAATGGTACTGTTACTAATCAAGCAGGTAATTATGCATATGGTCAAGATGATAGTGTAGAATTTGATTTTGTACAACCAGGAGAACAATATAAGGATCATACAACTGGTAATTATGTTACGTTTCAACCAACAGAACCAGATGATGGAAGACGTATTCTTAATGGTTTAAATATTAAAGATATGGGAAGTGATTATACTCTTTCTGGTTCTAATTTTAATACTTATTATAGTTACTCGGGTTATTCTAATTTAGTAGATGATAATCGTAGAGTTTGGGTAAAATATAGTTATCAACTTAACGGTTCTGATGTTGATTATTATTTACCATTAGTAACAAAACCACTTATAGACAGTGCCTCAATAAATGCTACGAATGGAACTTACACTGAACGTGATTTTGGTATAGCATTTAATAAACAGATAATGGCTGATGCTCCGTGGGCTACAAATGGTATTGAAAGTTTTGGACAAAGAAGACTTAGAGATTCTGAGCATGTTGCAGACGCAAATGGAGTTGAACCAACATATACATATGAAACTGGACAACAATATTTAACTGCTACATTACCAATAAGTGTAAAAGCATATGCTTGTGGTGACTATTCACAAAGTCCACCTGAGTGTTTAATAGATTATTTAACACATTATACTTATGGTTGTGGTCAATCTGTATATGATAATGATCTTGATTTACAAACATTTTATGATCATAAAGTATTTTGTGAAACTTTAGTAACACATAATGATCCTAATGGTTCATCAGTTAGCAGCAAACAATATCAATCAAATGGTTATGCTAATACAGGTGATGATAAAGATTTAAATATTTCAGATTTAGTTAATAATTCACAATCTATGTTTAGTTACACTTTAGGAAAGTTTCAAATGATATCAGATAAAACTGATACAGTTAAAAAGATATTTGATCATACTAATATGTATGGTGGTGTTACTATACTTAATGATGGTTTTAATTCTACTATAAATGAAATGACTTTAAAGTTTAAATCTAAATCTGAGAATTATCAAGATGATCAAGTATTTTTAAATTATGATAATACATATTTTAATGAGCCTGAATTAGCTAAAGATATATCTATAAAGTTTTTAAACACTAATGTTGAAGCCCAAAGAATGGGTAGTGTATTAATGAATAAATCTAGAAGTAATAAAATTATTTCTTTTAAAACTGATACAAGAGCAGCAGAATTACAATTCAATGATGTTATAGAAGTTAATGGAACATATTATGACTTAAGTCAAAATGGTATTTTAACACATGATTATGTTAATGCACAAAGTTCTTTACCTTCTACTGCTTCTATTGGTGAATATAAAATGTTTGATAGTGCTCAACATATGGATGTTAGATACTCAGATAATACACCTGCACATTATTTTATACCATATACAATAGTTAAGTTTGATGACCTATTAGTTTATTTTAAAGAATGTATTAATAATCAATTCTTTGATCATTCAGGAACCTTAAGTCAGTATCAAATAGAACAAAATAATAAACTAGGTGAAATATTTTCATTAATTACTTTTGTTGATGGATATACTGGTAATGTAAATGGTGGTCAATTTCAGTTTCATATTAATTCTATAATATTTGCTGGTGCTGCTGATACTAATATAAGTATTCAAGCAGTAAACAATATTAATAATACAACTTTTATAGGTGTAACAAGTCAATTTCAAGATTATGATAATGGTACTAGTTTTAGAATTAATAGTATTTCTGAAATAGAACTTGATGGTGGTTTACAAGGTTATTATATAACTGCACAAGTATATAATGCAGAAGATTATAATGTAGGTTCATTAACTCAAAGGGCTAATGCACCGACTTTAAATGCACAAACTTACGGTACAATTGGTGTTGTAACAAGTTTAACTTTAAATACTAATAATCCTTTAGCTTCTATACCTAATATAGAAGTAGGTTTTACTACACCTGCTTCAAGTAATATTGAAGGTGTTGAAGTTTACTATTCAGATGGAATAGCAGGTACTAAAACAATTAATAATGTTATTAATGCACCTGGAAGTAGTTATACTGCTAATACTGTTCAATCAGTTAGATTAGATAATATACCAGTTACAACAGATTTATATATTTGGATAAAAGGTTTTAATACTTTTGCAAGAGGTGATTTTTCAGCAGGCTTATCTGTTGGTAATTGGAATCCTGCTAATGCTTCAACTAATGTTGGAAACAATGCAGTAAGTCAAAACTCAATTCAAAATCAGGCTGTTGGTCAACAACAAATACAAAATAATGCTATTGGTACAAATCAATTAGCCCAAATTGTAGATTTTACTGGTAAGACTGTTACATTACCTGCTGATGCTGTTAAAGCACATACAGGTGTTTGGAGTAATACAATTAAAAATAATAATTTTACTGTAACTAATCAAGCTTATTGGCAAGGTTTCTTTGTAGATACAACAAATAATACAGTAACTGTAACATTACCTGCAACTCCTGATGATGGAGATATAGTTAAAATAATAGATGTTGGTGCTAATGCTTCAAATAATAATATTATTATAAACGGTAATACAAATAACATACAAGGTTCTAATACTAATTTAAATATAGGTATTAATAGAACTGGAACAGAAGTAATATTTCTAACTAGTAAAGGTTGGATACTAACTACTTTATAATTTAAATTAACAAGAATGATATATAGCTATAGTTATATATTAAACTCATAAACCTATTGGAGAACAAATGAGAATATCAAATATAAGACACTTCTTAGGCGGTGCAGATCAAGTTATCGCTAGAGAAGTTTTACAAGGCAATCAATTCCTTTTAAATGTTAGTGGAGATGAAGATCTTGACTATTCAACTGCAACATTTACTTTAGCAACAGAACTATTTACAGCAGATGTAACTGATGGAAGAAGTAGTATAACTATTAATTCATTAACTAAAGATGCTAATGCAAATGTTAAAAGCTATACTTCAACAGATTTAATTAGAAACGCAACTCAAGGATCATTTGATCTTAAGGTACCTAGTACTTTATTATCAGACTTTGATAATGGTGCTAATATTTATAATGCATCACCTGATACTGCTAGTCCTTATATTGTTGCTATGAAGCTTCAATGGACAAATGGTGAAGAAATTAAATCAATAAGATTCTTATTTGTAATAAGATATCAACCACAATAAGGAATTGAAATGACAATAAAAATTACTGATAACAATAAGATTAACCTTACTGTAGGTTCAAATAAAGCTGGTGCTCAAGGTGCTACTGGCCCTGCTGGTGCTACTGGCCCTCAAGGTTCAACTGGCTCACAAGGCCCAACTGGTTTAACTGGCCCTACTGGTAATACTGGATCACAAGGTTTAACTGGTTCTCAAGGAGAAACTGGTGCTCAAGGTATACAAGGTATAGCAGGTGCACAAGGTGTAAGAGGTGAAGATGGTGTTGCTGGTTCTACAGGTTCAATAGGAACAACTGGAGCACAAGGTAATGCTGGAACTGCTGGAGATAGAGGTTTAACAGGTTCAACAGGTTCAACTGGCCCTCAAGGTTTAACTGGATCAACTGGTGCTGCTGGTGCTTCTTTTGATATTGATTCTTATGATGTAACTACTTCAATAGATAATAATGATTTATTATTTCTTAGTAGAAATAGTTCAGGTGATGAGAAGAAAATTACTTTAGCTAATTTAAATACTAAAATTGAAAGTTTAATTAGTCCTGCATTACAAAGTTATACTGATACAAAAATAGCAGATTTAATTAATGGAGCACCTGGTGCTTTAGATACATTAGAAGAATTAGCTACAGCATTAAATGATAATGCTAACTTTGCTACTAATTTAACAAGTATAGTTAATACTAAATTAAACATATCTGATTTTAATTCATCTTGGGATACAAGATTTAATACTAAAACTACAAATAATGTACCTGAAGGTTCATCTAATTTGTATTACACAAGTTCAAGAGCAGATACTGATATAGATGCTAAAGTAACAAAATCATATATTGATGCATTAAATATTAATGCTGATAAATTAGATGGTTATCATGCTACTTCATTTATACAAACTGGTACATTAGCTGCTGTAGCCTCAAGTGGTGCTTATGGTGATCTAAATGGTTTACCCGTTTATCATACTGTTGCACAAACTGGTGACTATAATGATTTAATTAATGTTCCTTTAGGAATAACATATTATAGAAATGCTGATGTAGATGATCATTTAAATTTATCAACAGCTGCTACTAATCAAGTTTTATCTTGGAATGGTACTGACTATGCTTGGGTTACAAATACAGGCAGTGGTGGAGGAGGAACAAGTAATTTCAGTGGTTTATATTCTGACTTAACTGGTTTACCTACTTTATTTGATGGTAACTATAATAGTTTAACAAATTTACCTACAATACCTAATGCATTAACTGCAGGAACAAATGTAACTATTACTAATGATGTTATAAATGTTTCAACAATTGCTTTAACAAGTATAAGCGTAATAAATTCTGAAGCTGCTCAATTAGCTTTAACATTACAAGAAGGTGATGTTGTTGTTAGATCTGATCTTAATGAATCTTATATGAATAATGGTGGATCTGCTGGGACAATGGCTGATTACACATTATTACAAACACCTACAGATGCTGTCTTAAGTGTTGCTGGTCAAGTAGGTTCTGTTAGTGCAGCACAAATTAAAACTGCATATGAAGCCTTAGCTGATACAAATGCTTTTAATGATGCTGCTGTAACTAAATTATCTGGTATAGAAACTGGTGCTGATGTAACAGATACAGCTAACGTTGTTGCTGCATTGAGTGCAGGTGATAATATAACTATAGCTGCTAATGGAGAAATTGCTTCTACAGTTAATGTTGTTGGTTCTTTATCTGCAGGTAGTAATATAACTATATCTGCTAGTGGAGAAATTGCTTCAACGGCTAGTGGTAGTTCACTTACTATACAAGAAGAAGGTACAAACTTAACAACAGATGCTACAATTTTAAATTTTGTTGGTGATAATATAACTGCTAGTGGAACAGGTACAACTAAAACTATTACAGTTACTGGTGGTGCTGATGTTTCAGTTGCAAGTGGTGCGGTTGTTGGTACTGATTTAGTTTTAACTAATTCAGATGCTTCAACAGTTAGTATTGATGCTTCTACTATGATTAATGATGTTTCAGGTATATCTACAGGAAATAATTGGTATCATTCTTTTGGAGATAGAGCCAATTTAAATGTTAATAATGCTGTCAGTAATTTAGCTGCAGGTGTAGCAGCAAGAGCACCTTTTTATTTTGGTACAGAACTAACTCGTGGTAAAGAAATGAGATATACTGCTCAACCTAATAAAAGTCATACAATGGGTATTTGGGATGGTGCTGAAGAACACGCTGGTACTTTCCATTCTTGGACTACTGATAATAATTGGCATACAGGATTTAAGTATCAAGTTAATAGTGGATATCTAACAGCTACAAATACTCCGTTAATAAACAACACTAATGGTTCAAATAGATATCGAATTTTTACTAATAACGTTATAGCTATTAGATTTGAAATGGATGGACATTTAACTCTTTTAGATTTAAGTGGTGCTAATGAAGTTATAATATCTAAAACTTCAGTACCTTTAGGTGCAAGTACAACTTCAATTAATATTCAACTAGGTTGTGACGCTGAATTTGTATTCCCTAACGCAAGTATATTAAATATTAATGATTATCTAACTGCAAATAATGCTGCTTGGCATATATCATACGGTTCTAATGCTGATAATCAAGTTGGTGTTTCAACAATGACTAGCACAGTATGGGCAGAAGGGCCTTTTTATTGGGGTGAAGAATTAACTAGAGGTTCTGAGTTTAATTGGAATCTAGTTACTGATAGACAAATGAGAATAGGTATCTGGGATGGTGCCCAAAGCCCTGTACAATATAATTTAGGACAATTAGATAACAATAGTTATAGTACAGTTTTTGATTGGAGAGATGGTTCTCAAAGCTTTATAGATTCTACTAACACAGATGTTGGTACTTATAATAGTGGAAGCGATTATGGAATGTCTAATGGTCAACCTATATGTCTTAGATTTTTAAGTGATGGTCATTTAGAATTAGTAGATAAAACTAATGGTGCTGAAAATACAATTGGTAAAACAATTATTCCATTATCTGTAGATTCTTTTAAATTAACAATGGGTGCTTGGTCTAATGCTACATTCCCTAATATTATTAAATCTAGTACAAGTGTTACATGGGAAGTTGCACATGACTTTGATAGTTCAGAAGATGGTGCTTTAGATGGTATTGAAGATCATACTGTTCTTAAAAGTGGAATATCTATTCAGCCTGGTGAACAATTTAATATTAATTTATCTTTCACTGCTTATGGTGATTTCTTTGGTACTAATTTTACAGGATCTGCTGGATCAGGTCTTACAACTGCTGAAGAACTATTAACACAAAGATTCCAATATCAAACTAATGAAAGTATTCTTGGCCCTGATTGGAATTTTAATCAGTCTGCTGCTAATTACTTTTTACCTACTGGCACTCTTCATTCATGGAGAATAGGTGGTGCAAATACAGTACAAGGTATGATTAGTTTAAGATATAATAATGATAATAGTCTTGAACTTCATTCTGAGACTGCTGCTGGTTCATATGAACTGATTGCTACATGTACAACAAATGGTACTGGTTCTCCTATTCATTTATTTTATGGTTCAAAAAGTAATAAAATATTTGACAGAATACCTGCTATAACAAAACAAG
>Ga0308004_10001224_pt1 | contig 11335 bp, 10 predicted proteins | sample Neamet38_FD_203156 | JGI IMG/M metagenome (GOLD analysis project Ga0308004, IMG submission 203156) | Marine microbial communities from water near the shore, Antarctic Ocean - #38 | ecosystem: Environmental > Aquatic > Marine > Unclassified | place: Southern Ocean | collected 2014-06-06 | reverse complement strand
ACATCGCCTGATAACCCTGGGAGATAATCATATTGCTCACTAACATTAATTCCGTCTCATGCTCTGGAGGTCCAGAGAATATGATTTTTTTAGCATTATGAGAAAGGCAGTTATCATGATGAAATCTAGAAGAAAGTCGGATTTGCAACCATTTGTTAAAAAATCCTGACTCTGCGATTAATAAATCATTTTGTCGATAGTGTTCAAGCAATGGTCTTATAAATTTTTCAGACACCATTTCGATCGGATACAACGAGCTAATCTCATTAAATACAGAATCAACGCGTGCGTAACTATAATCAGATACCGCTGTTTTAATATCATGAATTGGTGTTTGCCAAATATCCTTTGTATCTTCTAGTAAACTAGAATTTGAAGCAGATTGAATTATTTTTTTAATACTAGTAAAGCCATGTCCATCATTTATTAGCTGCTTGATTCTCTCGACAATATCAACATCTTCTTGGGCATATAATCGATGTCCTTTTGGTGTTCTTGCGGGTTTTAATAAGCCATAGCGCCTTTCCCAGGCTCTTAATGTCGATGCATTTACTCCAGTAATGGAGCCCAATTCTCTAATTGGGAATAGTTGATTATTTTTCATATTAAGTCGAATTATACAATAAATTTATTTTTGTATAAGTATTTGTCGAGGTAGTTGTATATAATTTAAATTATGGAAAATTTCGACAACAATAAAACTAAGCCAAATATAGGAATTAGTGCCTGTTTAATGGGACATAAGGTCCGCTTTGATGGCAGCCATAAAAACAATAAATTTGTTAATGAAGTGGCTAGCCATTATTTTAATCCTGTTACTGTTTGCCCTGAAGTGGGTGCTGGAATGGGCACACCTAGGCCACCAATACATTTGTACAATTCTAATCAAGGAATTCTCTTAGTAGATAGGGATGATCATGCTATTGATTATAGTGAACCTATGCATAAATTTGCACAGGAGGAATCTTTACTATTAGCCGATCAGTTGAATGGCTTTATCTTTAAAAGTAAATCACCTAGCTGTGGCATTGAAAGGGTGCCAATCTATCAAGATGGTAATAAAATGCCAGATTACAGTGGTATTGGAGCATTCACTCAAATTTTTACACAAGTTAATCCAAATATTCCAATCGAAGATGAAGGTAGATTGAATGATAGCAAGATTAAAGAGAATTTTTTAGAGCGGGTATACGCACATTATCGTTTTTCCATGACTGAAAAGACCGTTAGTGACTTGCTAGACTTTCATGCATCTTATAAATACTCTATTATGGCAAGAGGGTCTCAATATCCCTCCATATTAGGAAGAATCGCTGCTAGTGCTCGCCATGATAATATAGAAGAAACTCGAGAAGTATATTTCAAAGAGTTTATGCAAATAATGAAGATTCAAGCTTCAAGAAGCAAGCATGTTAATACCATGCAACATATAATGGGATATTTTAAAAATGAATTAGACGCTGATTCAAAGCAAGAGTTGTTATCTGTTTTTGATTCCTATAAAAATTATGAAGTGCCACTATCAACACCTATGGCACTTTTAAACTTATTTCAAAGAAGGTATAAAAATAATTATTTATCAACTCAATATTATCTTAACCCTTATCCTAAAGAGTTGGCGCTTAGAGCCAACATTTAGTTAGGAGAATTATGTATAAATGTACGACACGTTATGAGCCTATTGGACAGGACAAAATTGGAGTTTTGGTTACTAACTTAGGTACGCCAGATGCCCCAACTAAATCCGGGCTTAAAATCTATTTGAAAGAATTCTTGTCAGACACAAGAGTAGTTGAGCCACCTCCAGCTAGATGGATTTGGAAGATGATATTAAATTTCATTATTCTTAATTTTAGACCTAGACTATCTGCCAAATCGTATCAGTCAGTTTGGGGCGCTTTCGGTAGTGGTTCGCCATTATTTGATATTTCTAAACAGCAGGAAGAGTCACTCCAGATACAATTTGACAAAATTCATCCAGGTAAGTATCAAGTAGAACTAGGTATGCGTTATGGCAATCCTTCGATCAAATCTGCATTAAGAATTTTAGAAAAAGCAGAATGCGATAAAATTATTGTACTACCTTTATATCCTCAGTATGCGTCAGCAACTACAGGATCAACTTTTGATGCAGTTGCCGATGAAATAAAAACTTGGAGAAGGGTTCCTGAGATGCGATTTGTTAATCATTATTTTAATGATGAGCGCTACATTAGCGCATTAGCAAACAGCGTAAAAGACTTTCAAAAGGAAAGCGAAAAGCCCGATTTATTATTAATGTCCTATCATGGGATACCAAGAAGATATTTTAATAATGGAGATAGCTATCCATGTCATTGTTGTCAAACAACTTATCTATTAGCCAAAAAGCTAGAGATGGAGCCAGATACATACAAAATGACGTATCAATCTCGTTTTGGTAGAGAAGAGTGGATGAAAGACTATACTGATGAGACCCTTAAAGGGTTACCAGGTAAGGGTGTTAAAAATATTCAGGTGATTTGTCCAGGGTTTTCTGCTGATTGTCTTGAAACTATTGAAGAGATCGAAGAGGAAAATAAGGAATATTTTATGCAGGCTGGTGGTGAAAAGTATCAATACATTCCTGCATTGAATAACCGACAAGACCATATTGATTGCTTATATGGCATCGTTGAAGACAAAACCCAAGACTGGTTAAAGCAGTGAATATCTTAATTTTAGGAGGTACTGGCCTTGTCGGTCAGGCACTTCATGAAACCTTACAAGATGACCATCAAGTACAAGCTTTTGGAAGAGGTATATACTCCTCCACAAAACTCTTAACTGAAAAGATTGAATGGTCAGATATTCTAATTCAACTAAGTGGTGCTTCTGTTGCCAAAAGATGGACTGCAAGATACAAACAAGAAATTTGGGATAGCCGTATTAAAACCAACCAGCAATTGGTTGATATTTTTTCCACATTAAAAAACAAGCCCAAGCTAATTTTTGCTTCTGCAGTAGGCTACTACCCTGAGTCTTATTGCGACGCCGCCTTAGATGAAAGTTGTAGCGGACCTGGCTCAGACTACTTGTCTTTGCTATCTACTCGCTGGGAAGAGCTTGCTAAAGAAATTTCAAATGACGCGTTAATTTTTAGATTTGGTGTAGTTCTAAGTAAGAAAGCAGGCGCATTAAAAGAAATGCTTCCTATGTATAAGTTAGGACTTGGAGGTCCTATTGGATCAGGAAAGCAGTGCTTTCCTTGGATCTATATTAAAGATTTAGTTCGTGCATTCTCTTATGGAATTAATAAAGACTTATCTGGAATTTATAATTTAACCTCTCCAGATTTAATTACTCAGAAAACATTTGGAAAGGCTTTTGCTAAAACATTAAGACGTCCATTTTATCTAACAACTTTTGAGTGGCAATTAAAGCTTATATTTGGTGAGGGATCCCAGGTTCTCACTAAAAGTTTAGCGATCAAGCCTACTAAGCTATCTGAGCAAGGTTTTATTTTTAAATACCCAAAAATTGAAAACACCTTAAAAGATATTTTTAAAAATTAGACAAGTGTTAATAGTTGTACAAAAATAAATAAACTATATAACGATTATTAAATGTTTTAGGTATATTAGGAATCTAAATAAAAATAAAAAAAGGATAGTTATGAATAAGAATATTGGTACTACTGATAAATTTTTGAGACTTATTGTTGGAATTGCACTTGTTATTGCAACTGCTTCAGGCAATCTTCCAGTATGGGGTTGGGTTGGTGTTGTTCCAATAGTGACGGCATTAGTTAATTTTTGCCCACTTTATAAGATTTTTGGCATTAGCACCTGCGCCAATAAATAAAGTTAAGTCTAAAAAATAATATAAAAAAAAGCCGTTAAAAAACGGCTTTTTTTATTGATTTGGTGGAGATGGCGGGGATCGAACCCGCGTCCGAAAACCTTCAAACAAAGAGTCTACATGCTTAGCTTGGTCAACTTGAGTTAGCCACCTACCACCCGACCATCAGGGATGTAAGAAGCGATTTCCGAAAGTTTTAACCGAATCATTTGGAACAAATAATCCTAGCGAGTCTGTGAGCGACCGCTACCCAAGAAGTACAGACAACCTCAAGGGAGCGGCTAGCTATGCAGCTAGAGCGTAGTTGTTTTCGTTTGCAACTATGTTTTTAAAGCATATTTTAACGAGTTATCTTTATCCTCGGCATGCGTCCTTGAGATCCAACTCCTCGTCGAAGCCATGTCATCCCCTGGAAATAGTATTATAACAGTTTTTATGCAATCGTTACTCTTGCAAACTTACGTTTACCGACTTGGTAAGTCGCTGTGCCTATTTCTGGCTCTAGATTTCTATCAGTAATTTTTTCACCTTCAATTTTAGCCGCCCCTTCTTTGATCATTCTAAAGGCATCCGAGGTAGAATTAACCAGCCCAGCTTCTTTGAGCAGATTAGCGATTTTGATACCTGTATCAAAATTAAACTCCGGCATTTCATCAGGAACCTTGTTTTTGGCAAATCGATCAATGAAATTTTGCTGCGCTTGAGTTGCTGATTCGGCACTGTGAAAGCGGGTGATAATTTCATCAGCTAGTCGGAACTTAATATTTCTAGGATTTTCTCCATTTTCAACTTCTATTTTCCAGTCAGCAATAGTTTTAAGTGATTCGAAACTAAGTAGCTCCAAGTATCGCCACATAAGCTTATCAGAAATAGACATAATTTTTCCAAACATATCATTTGGAGCATCATCGATGCCAATGTAATTATCGAGTGATTTTGACATTTTCTGTATACCGTCTAACCCTTCTAAAATTGGCATAGTAAGAATAACTTGTGGCTCCATGCCAGCTTGTTTTTGCAGCTCACGTCCCATCAAGAGATTAAATTTTTGATCTGTACCACCAAGCTCGATATCTGACTCTAATGCAACGGAATCATAACCTTGTATTAAAGGGTACAGAAACTCATGGATAGAAATACTCTTGCCAGACTTATACCGCTTTGAAAAGTCATCACGTTCCAGCATTCTTGCAACTGTTTGTTGAGAAGCGAGCTGAATCATTTGTGCAGAACTCATTTTCCCCATCCACTCAGAGTTAAATACGACAGTGGTTTTTTCCTTATCGAGAATTTTAAAAACCTGATCTTGATAAGTTTGAGAATTCTCAATAACCTGCTCTTGAGTTAGTGGCGGACGCGTGGCACTTTTTCCAGTCGGGTCTCCAATCATGCCAGTGAAATCACCAATTAAAAACAATATCTCATGACCTAGGTCTTGTAATTGCTTTAGTTTATTGATGAGAACCGTATGCCCAAGATGAAGATCTGGCGCTGTTGGATCAAAGCCTGCCTTAATGCGTAAAGGCTTGTTTTTTGCAAGTTTTTTCTTTAGTTCATCGAGTGGCAATATTTCATCAGTGCCTCGCTCAAAAACGGCTAACGTATTTTCTATATTCATTTTTTTAAATTAGGTTTATTGTCTAATGTGACCGTCACCAAGGACGATATATTTTTGTGAAGTTAAACCCTCAAGGCCAACTGGACCACGTACGTGAAACTTATCAGTACTAATACCAATTTCAGCACCAAAACCATATTCAAACCCATCAGCAAAAGCTGTTGAAGCATTAATCATGACAGATGCAGAATCAACCTCGGTAATAAAACGACGGCCTGAGGTGTAATTTTCTGTAATGATAGATTCCGTATGACCTGAACCATGCTTCTCGATGTGGTCAATAGCATCAGACATGGAATTAACAATACGAATAGAAAGAATGGCATCTAAATATTCTGTATCCCAATCTTGTTCAGTTGCTGCAATGATTTGCTTTGAAAATTCCATTGTATGTTCGCAACCTCTAAGTTCAACACCCTTGAGAGCGTATTCTGCAATAAGTTCTGGCAATACTTTGCCAGCAGCTGATGCATGAACTAGCAGTGTCTCCATGGCGTTGCAAACCCCATAGCGGCGAGTTTTGGCGTTAAAAGCAATTTTTATAGCTTTATCAGTATCCGCATCTTTATCAATATAGGTGTGACAAATACCATTAAGATGTTTGATTACAGGTACTGTAGCGGTTTTGCTAATAGCGTCGACTAAGCCTTTTCCGCCTCGTGGAATGATGGCATCAATATATTTAGACGCTTGAACTAATGCATTCACTGCTGCACGATCAGTTGTGTCAATCAATTGGACACAATGCTCACCTAAATTAGCATTAGATAGACCTTGTTTAATACACTGATAAAGTGCTAGGTTAGAATGAATGGCTTCTGATCCACCACGCAAAATAACAGCATTGCCAGATTTTAAACAAAGAGCAGCTGCATCAATAGTAACGTTTGGACGAGATTCATAAATAATACCCATTACACCTAAAGGCACTCGCATTTTGCCAACTTGAATGCCACTTGGGCGGAATTTTAAATCAGTAATCTCTCCAACTGGATCAGCCAATGCGGCAACCTGGTTAAGGCTTTCAATAATTCCGTCAATACGTTTATCGTCGAGTATTAGCCTGTCAAGCAAGGCATCATCTAGTTGATTGTTTTTTGCTTCATTTACATCAAGCTGATTGGCCTTAAGAATATCCTTTCTATTTAGATTAATTTGCTCAGCAATATTGATAAGCGCACTATTTTTTGATTTAGTGCTCGCTGTGCGCAAGGTTTTAGCGGCAATGCGCGCATTTGAACCTAGTGTGGTAATTAAGTTTTCTATTGAGCCCATTGGTTTTTCCCAGCCAAATTTAATAAAAGAGTGTGAAGTTCATCCACTACATTGAGATTATCCATGCCTTTGATGGAGCGGTCAATACGTCCTAGTGATAATAATAGTTTTTGGAGACGCTGATAAGGATGACGTTTTAGAATATTGGTAATAACAGGCTTTCTTTTATTCCAAATACGGTGAGTCTGCAAAATAGAGTTAATGTCACTACCTTGGTGTATCTCAATTGACATGTTAATAATAGATTTCATTTCACGATAAAGTGAGCTGCTTAATTGGATCGGCATAGCTGTGTTATTAAGCAACGTGCTATAAATTTTATTAACCTGAATGGCGTTACCAAATAAGGCTGCATCAATGAGCCCGTAAATGGTGTATTGAGATTGTTCTTGCGCCTGTTCAAGAAACTCTTGTGTATTTATTTGACCATCTGGATAAGTGATTTTTAGCTTTTGAATTTCCTGCATTGAGGCTAGTAAATTGCCTTCAGTACAAAATGCGATACTTTGGGCTACTTCCTTATTAGTCTCTAGCCCAACACCGGCCATGTGGTTACTAATCCAGCCAACTAAATGATCACTGGTTACTTCCCAATGTTGTACGACGCCGCCAAATTGCTCAAGGGTTTTAAACCATTTACTTTTTTGCTGTGCCATGTCGAGTTTTCCAGTAGAAACAACTAACAGAATATCGCTCGGAATGTTACTGGCTAATGTAGTTAAAGCTTTTGAGCCTTTAACGCCAATTTTTCCTGTTTTGAGTTTGCATTCAATAATGCGCTTGGGTGAGAATAAAGAGGTATTGGCAATTTCAGCAGTGATAAGGCCCCAATCAAAATTACCATCAATTTCAAAGCTGGCTTTTTCGTCAAAGCCGGTTTTTTTCGCAGATGATAAGATGGCTTCTAGGCTTTGCTCAATTAGTAAAAACTCTGCACCAAAAACAAAGTAGAGCGATTCAAGCTTGTTAGATAGTTGGGAATTAAGCGATTCTGGCTTAATTCGCATTGAGTTTTGAAAGTCTTCTAATTAATTTCTTGATCAGTGTATTTCGTAATTGAGTGTAAGACTCTTCAATCTGCAGTCTGTCTGCTTGTGATGAAGTAATTTTGCTCAAATGTAGGCTGGCTTTTAAATCCTGAGCTAGTAGAAGCTTTTGATTAGCGCTATAAACTTTAATAGGAACACTTAAACTCAATGTATAGCTATTGACAACATTGCCAGATGTATAAGAAGAGGTTTGTTGCTTTTGTACTTCTGGACCTACCTGAATCGTTAGGTTTTGATTTGCACTTTGGTTAAACCTTGTTTTCAGTTCACTGGCAAATGCGTTAGATTTTTCACTAACAATAGTTGCATTTAATGGTGTGTTTTTAATCGGGGTGTGAAAACCACAAGAGCTTAATAGGGCAGCTGTAATAATAAGAACTGATAAATTGATTTTTGACATGGTAAATAAGTGATTGACTTTATAGATGAATAATTATGACAGAATTTAGTTTTTTTTGTTGAAAAACCTTGAAAAAACGCCAACAACCCATATTTAAATTATCGATAGGGTATATTTAACTGTCTTTTTTTAATAATTTTAGTATTCGCCATGTTTAAAAATTTATTGTTGTGGTTAGTTTTAGGTAGTGTTCTTACTTCGATTTTTAGTCAATTTGAAGTAAACGAGCAGAAGAGTGAAGTCACTTATTCTCAGTTTATTCAAAGTGTCAAACAAGGAGATGTTTCCGAAGTTACCATTGCTGGAAGTAATATTTCTGGAGTGGGCGCTGGCGGCGACCAATTTTCTACTTATTCACCTGGTGATTTAGGTCTAATGGGTGATCTTCTCGATAACGGCGTTAATGTAGTGGCCAAGCCACCTGAAAAAGACGGATTCTTTAAGCAATTAATTATTTCTTTGGCGCCAATTTTATTGTTGATCGCAGTTATTCTCTACACCATGAAAGGTGCTGGCGGCGCTATGGGTGGTAAAAATCCAATGAGCTTCGGTAAATCTAAAGCACGTTTAATTCCAAAAGATGAATCTAACACCACATTTAAAGACGTGGCTGGTGTAGATGAGGCTAAAGAGGATGTGGCAGAGTTGGTTGATTTCTTGTCTAATCCAGGAAAATTCACTAAAGTTGGTGGCAAGATTCCTAAAGGTGTTTTACTAATTGGCCCTCCTGGAACAGGTAAAACTCTTCTAGCTAAAGCTATTGCAGGCGAAGCAGATGTACCATTCTTCTTTATTTCTGGTTCTGACTTTGTTGAAATGTTTGTTGGTGTTGGCGCATCACGTGTTCGTGATATGTTCGAACAAGCTAAAAAGAGCGCACCATGTATTATTTTTATCGATGAAATTGATGCAGTTGGCCGTCAGCGTGGAGCTGGTATGGGCGGTGGACATGATGAACGTGAGCAAACATTAAACCAGATGCTGGTGGAAATGGATGGCTTTGAAGGCTCAGAAGGTATTATTGTTATTGCTGCAACTAACCGTCCTGATGTATTGGATCCAGCGTTATTACGACCTGGACGTTTTGATCGTCAAGTTATGGTAGGTTTGCCAGATATTAATGGCCGTGATGCAATTTTAAAAGTACACATGCGCAAGCTTCCAATTGCTAAAAACGTAAAATCTGTCAACATTGCCAAGGGCACACCTGGTTTTTCTGGCGCAGATTTAGCTAATCTATGTAATGAGGCTGCCCTTATTGCTGCAGGTAAGAGCAAAGAGTTAGTTGGAATGCAAGAATTCGAGAGAGCCAAAGATAAGCTTATGATGGGTGCTGAGCGTAAATCTATGGCAATGGATGAAGCTGAGAAAGAAATGACAGCTTATCATGAAGCTGGCCATGCTATTGTTGGACGTATTGTGCCAGAGCATGATCCAGTTTATAAAGTGAGTATCATTCCTAGAGGAAGAGCTTTGGGCGTAACAATGTTCTTGCCAGAAAAAGACAGCTACAGTATTTCTAGGCGCAAGCTGAATTCTCAAGTTGCCTCTTTGTTTGGTGGGCGCGTTGCTGAAGAATTGATTTATGGAAAAGATTCTGTTACTACCGGTGCCAGTAATGACATTGAGCGTGCAACAGAAATTGCTCATAAGATGGTTAAGCAATGGGGCATGTCAGATAAACTTGGCCCAATGGCTTATGGTGAAGATGATGGTGAAGTATTTTTAGGTAAACAAGTTACCAAGCATAAGCATATTTCTGAAGATACTTTTAAAGTTATCGATGATGAGATTCGCACTATTATTGATACTAATTATGCAGTTGCCACTAAAATTTTAAAAGAACACAAAGACATCTTAATCGAAATGACGAAGGCATTAATGGAGTTTGAAACCATTGATAGAGATCAAATCGATGATCTTATGGATCGTAAGCCAATTCGTGAAGCAGCAGTCATTGTTGACTCGGACGTCGCTTCGACTGAATTAGGTTCTGGTATTGAGACAGATGATAAGAGTGATTCTGAAGAGAAGCCACTTGATGGCAACCTTAAAATCGTATAAGCATAGTTTTTAGTCATTATGGCTATTCAAAAAACTCAAGCTTTAATCATGGGCATACTTAATGTAACGCCCGATTCTTTTTCTGATGGTGGGAAGTATCTTGACCCAAAGGACGCAATTGCCAATGCCTTGGATCTGATCGAACAAGGTGCAGATATTATCGATATTGGTGGTGAATCAACGCGCCCCGGGGCAAACTCAGTGAGCGAAGCTGATGAAATCGAGCGCGTCATACCTGTCATTAAAGCGCTATCCGCCAAAACTAAAACACCCATTTCAATTGATACCTCAAAACCTCAAGTGATGAAACTAGCGGTAGAGGCAGGCGCAAGTCTGATCAATGATGTCAATGCTTTGCAGGCTGATGGTGCTTTACAGATGGCTGCCTTTTTAAATGTTGATGTATGTCTTATGCACAGACAGGGCCTACCTAGAACCATGCAAGAGAATCCAAACTATGGTGATGTTGTTAAAGATATCAAGCAATTTTTTGATCAAAGGATTGAAGCTTGTAAGCATGTAGGTATTAAAGCAGATAAGATTATTTTAGATCCTGGTTTTGGCTTTGGTAAAACACTAGTGCATAACTTAGAAATCCTACGTCGATTTGATGAATTTAAAAATCTAGGGTGTAGACTTTTAGCAGGACTCTCTAGAAAAGCTATGATTGGTGCTATACTTAATGACAGAGATGTAAAAGGTCGTGCTATTGGTAGTGTAGCAGGCGCTATAATAGCAGTTCAAAATGGTGCTGACATTGTGCGCGTGCATGATGTTTTAGCAACAAAAGATGCACTATTGACATTACAAGCGGCAAATGGAGAGTAAATTGGCAAATTATTTTGGAACAGATGGTATTCGAGGTGAAGTAGGTATAGAACCTATTACTGCAGATTTCTTTTTAAAACTTGGTTGGGCTGTAGGTTCAGTCTTATCTGAAAAAGGTAAATCAAGTGTGGTTATTGGTAAAGATACTCGTGTGTCAGGTTATTTATTTGAATCAGCATTAGAAGCTGGATTTTTATCAGCCGGAGTTGACGTGGGTTTATTAGGCCCAATGCCTACTCCTGCTATTGCCTATTTAACGCAAGCTTATAATGCAACTGCCGG
>Ga0308004_10001215_pt1 | contig 11394 bp, 8 predicted proteins | sample Neamet38_FD_203156 | JGI IMG/M metagenome (GOLD analysis project Ga0308004, IMG submission 203156) | Marine microbial communities from water near the shore, Antarctic Ocean - #38 | ecosystem: Environmental > Aquatic > Marine > Unclassified | place: Southern Ocean | collected 2014-06-06 | reverse complement strand
GGACTAGGAGATAAAGTGGAATTATTTGATGATGGAACTTTAAATGCTGAAGGAAAAAATATTGTTGTAATTGGAGGGGGTGATACAGCAATGGACTGTGTTAGAACCTCAATCAGACAAAAAGCAAAATCAGTCAAATGCCTATACAGAAGAGATAAAGAAAATATGCCTGGATCTGCCAGAGAGGTAGCTAATGCAGAGGAAGAAGGAGTAGAATTCGTATGGCTATCTAGTCCCAAAGAATTTATTGGAATAAATAAAGTTGAAGGTTTAATGGTAAATAAAATTAAACTTGGAGAACCTGATGATAGTGGTAGATGTAAACCAGAAATTCAAGATGATTCACATTTTGATATTAAAGCAGATATAGTAATTAAAGCTCTTGGGTTTGACCCTGAAAATTTACCAAAACTATTTGGATCTGAAGATCTAAAAGTTACTAAATGGGGAACGTTAAAAACAGATTTTGATACAATGGAAACAAATTTACCAGGCGTTTTTGCGGCTGGAGATATTATTAGAGGCGCATCTTTAGTTGTCTGGGCTATAAAAGATGGAAGAGACGTAGCAATATCAATAAAAAGTTTTTTAGAAAGCAAACAGCTTAGTAAAGAAAAAGTTGCATGATGAAAAACTATAAAAAAAACCTTAAAATTCTTGAATATGGTCATGTTTATTCAAAAGAAATGGAGCACGATGCTTGTGGAGTAGGATTAATTGCATCTACAGAAGGTAAAAAATCAAGAAAAGTAGTTGAGTATGGAATTAACGCCTTAAAAGCAATTTGGCATAGAGGAGCGGTTGACGCTGATGGAAAAACAGGTGATGGTGCTGGTATTCATTTAGAAATTCCTTCAGATTTTTTTGCTGAAAAAATAGAACTTACAGGTCACGATCATGATGGCTCAGAAATTTGTGTCGGTATGATTTTTTTACCAAGAAATAATTATCAAGCACAAGAAAATGCAAGAACTTTAGTTGAAAGCGAACTCACAAAAAGTAATTTTAGTATTTATGGATGGAGACAAGTTCCTGTAAACCCAAAAGTTTTGGGTGAAAAAGCAAATTTTACAAGACCAGAAATTACACAAGTATTATTTAAGCATAATAATAAAAATTTGACAGAAAAAGAATTAGAAAGAAAAATTTATGAATCAAGAAGAAAAATTGAAAAAGAAGCAATTAAAGATGCAATAGAGGGTTTTTATATTTGCTCACTAAGTTCCAAGTCAATTATTTATAAAGGTATGTTTTTGGCAGAGTCTATTGCAGATTTTTATTTAGATTTAAAAGATAAGAGATTTATATCTAGATTTGCGATATTCCATCAAAGATTCTCAACAAACACAGCACCAAGCTGGGATCTGGCGCAACCATTTAGAGCGTTAGCTCACAATGGGGAAATAAATACTTTAAAAGGAAATAAAAACTGGATGAAAGTTCATGAGGAAGAAATGGACAGTCCTTTATTTGATAACATGGAAAATTTAAAACCAGTCATACAACCAGGATCATCAGACTCTGCTGCATTAGATAGTGTTTTTGAACTTTTAAATATTTCTGGCCAATCGGCACCACTTGCAAAATTAATGCTAATTCCAGATGCCTGGTCTAAAAAAAGTCAAACATTATCAAAAGATCATCAACAATTATTTAATTTTTTAAATAGCACAATGGAGCCATGGGATGGACCAGCTGCTATTGCAGCCACTGATAATGAGTGGGCTATAGTAGCTGCTGATAGAAATGGGCTGCGACCGATGAGATATACTATTTCAAAAGATAAAATATTATGTGCAGGGTCAGAAACAGGAATGGTTGAAATTGATGAAAAACAAATTCTTAAAAAGGGAAGGTTAGGGCCTGGGGAAATTCTTGGGGTAAGAATAGCAAAAGGAAAGGTGTTTTCTAATGTTGAGATAAAAGACTATCTGGCAAAAGAGTTCAAACATTTTAATAATCAAATAATTGATTTAGAAAAAAAATTTCCAATAAAAAATGAAAAATTCACTTTTTCAGGTGATGAACTTAAAAAAAGACAGCATACCTTTGGTTATAGTTTAGAAGATTTAGAGCTTATTCTTCATCCTATGGCGGAGGATGCGAAAGAAGCCATTGGTTCAATGGGTGATGATACTCCACTTGCAGTGTTATCTGACCGTTATAGGCCCCTTTATCACTTTTTTAGACAAAATTTTAGTCAAGTTACAAACCCGCCTATTGACTCGTTAAGAGAAAACAAGGTTATGAGTTTAAAAACTCGGTTTGGTAATCTTGGAAATATTTTAGATTTTACTAATTTAACGGAAGAAAATATATACGTTTTAGATAGTCCCATCTTATCAAGCTCCCAGCTAGAAAAATTCATTAATTTTTTTGGTCAAAAATCAATAACTATTGACTGTACTTTTGATAAAAGTGAAAATCTTGAATCTTCTATCGAGAGAATTAAAAAAGATTCTGAAATTGCAGTTAGGCAGGGTCTTACTCAATTAGTCTTAAGTGATAAAAATACTTCTGAAGAAAGATTGCCTATTCCAATGTTATTAAGTGTTGGTGCAATAAATACACATCTCATTAAAAAAAAACTAAGAGGCTATGCTTCAATCAATGCCCAAACTGGAGAAGCATTAGATACACATTCATTTGCAACACTTATAGGCGTTGGAGCCACAACAGTTAATCCTTATTTAGCGTTGGATAGTTTATATCAAAGATTTGAAAAAAAATTATTTGGAAAGTTTGGATACGATGAGTGCATAGAGAGATATATACAGTCAGTAAATTATGGCCTTTTAAAAATAATGTCAAAAATGGGAATTTCAGTCATAAGCTCTTATAGAGGTGGATGTAATTTTGAAACAGTCGGCTTGAGTAGAACGGTAGCATCAGAATATTTTCCAGGAATTTTATCAAAAATCTCAGGTATAGGCTTAAATGGAATAGAAAAAAAATTAAGAACTATTCACAAAGAAGCATTTGAAGGTACAGATACAGTTTTACCAATTGGGGGAATTTATAGGTACAGAAAAAATGGCGAAGTACATCAATATCAAGGTAAGCTTATTCATCTTTTGCAGAGTGCTGTTTCATCAAATTCTTTTGAAGCTTATAAAAAATATGCAGAAGGTATCTACAACCTTCCACCAATACACCTTAGAGATCTGATTGGATTTAGAGAAAAAAATTTAAACCCCTCTTTAGATATTTCAGAGATAGAACCAATTGAAAATATTTTAAAAAGATTTGGAAGTGGAAGCATGTCTCACGGTGCATTATCGAAAGAAGCACATGAAACTTTAGCTATAGGAATGAATAGGATTAAAGGAGCCTCTTGTAGCGGTGAAGGTGGTGAAGATGAAAAAAGATTTACTAAGATGAAAAATGGAGATAGTGCTAATTCTAGAGTTAAACAAATAGCTTCAGCAAGATTTGGAGTAACACTGAAATATCTTAATAATTGTAACGAAATAGAGATTAAAATTGCACAAGGAGCAAAACCTGGCGAAGGTGGCCAGTTACCAGGGTTTAAAGTGACAGAAGAAATTGCTAAGTTAAGACATTCAACACCAGGTGTGACGCTAATTTCACCACCACCTCACCATGATATTTATTCCATTGAGGATTTAGCACAATTAATTTACGATCTTAAGCAAGCTAATCCAAAAGCAAGAGTGGGAGTAAAATTAGTAGCATCATCTGGTATAGGAACAATTGCAGCTGGTGTGGCTAAAGCTAAAGCAGATATAATTCTGATTTCTGGGCACAATGGAGGAACAGGAGCAACGCCACAAACAAGTGTTAAATACGTTGGGATTCCCTGGGAGATGGGCTTGACTGAAGCTAATCAAGTTTTAACTTTAAATAACTTAAGACATAAGGTTACCCTGAGAACTGATGGGGGAATTAAAACAGGAAGAGATGTTGTTATTGCTGCTATGATGGGTGCTGAGGAATATGGAGTAGCAACTACTGCATTAGTAGCAATGGGGTGTATAATGGTTAGACAGTGTCATTCAAACACATGTCCAGTTGGAGTATGTACTCAAGATAAAAAATTAAGAAAAAAATTTTCTGGTACACCAGAAAAAGTAGTTAACTTATTTAAGTTTATAGGTGAAGAAGTAAGGGAAATTCTAGCTCAGATAGGCTTTAAATCTATGAATGAGATAATTGGTAGAACTGATTTATTAAGACAAGTGAGTAAAGCATCATCAAACTTAGATGATTTAGATTTAAACCCTTTATTTGTTCAAACAGATTCTGGTGAAAACACAAGATATTGTACAGTTCCAGAAATAAACTCTGTTCCAGATACTTTAGATCAAGAAATTTTACCTGAAATTAAAGATCAAATTGGAAAAGTAAAAATTATTGAAAAAGAATTTATTATTAAAAATACCCAAAGAACTGTTGGTACAAGAATTTCTAATCACCTCTACCAGAAATATGGATCTGAACAGTTAGAAGATGATTTTTTATCTTTAAAATTTAAAGGGTCAGCAGGTCAGTCCTTTGGAGCGTTTGGAATAAAAGGTTTAAAACTTATCTTAAAAGGTGATGCTAATGATTATGTTGGTAAGGGTTTGTCAGGTGCAACTGTGGTAGTTAAGCTTCCAGATGAAAGTAATTTAATTTCACAAGAAAATACAATAATTGGAAATACTGTTTTATACGGAGCAACATCAGGAAAGTTGTTTGCGGCAGGTCAAGCTGGGGAAAGATACGCTGTGAGAAATTCAGGATCTATTTCAGTTATTGAAGGCTGTGACTCAAATGCTTGTGAATACATGACTGGTGGTACAGTTGTAATTTTAGGAGATGTAGGAGATAATTTTGGAGCTGGTATGACAGGTGGAATGGCCTTTGTTTATGACATAAAAAATAAATTTGACAAAAAAGTAAACCCAGAAACAGTGGTATGGCAAACACCAGAAACAGATTATTGGATAACTTATTTGAAAAATCTAATTAAGGAGCACTACAAGGAGACAAATTCAGACTTTTCTAAAAAAATATTAGAAAATTTTGATAAAGAAATTTCCAATTTTGTCCAAGTTTGCCCAAAAGAAATGATCGATAAACTAAAAAACCCCATAAATCTAAACTCTATTGTAAAAGAAGTAAGTTAAAATGAAGGAGATAAACATTTTTTGTTTTGGTTTTGGCCAAGTAGCAAAAAATTTTATAAAGAAACTTAGTGCTGAAAAATACAATATTAACTTGTCAACAACATCCAGAAGTGAGTCTTCAAAAGAGACCTTTAAGGGAATCGACTATAGTAGTTATTTATTTAACAGTAATAAATTTGATCAAAACCTGGTAGTAAAATTAAAAGAAGCAGATCACATTTTGATTTCAATACCACCAAAAAATCAAGAAGACCTAGTTGTAAAAAATTTTTCTAAGTTTTTAGAAAGTTCTAAAGTAAAGTGGATAACTTATTTATCTGCTACCAATGTCTATGGTGATCATAAAGGTGAATGGGTTAATGAAAATAGCAAAAAAAATCCAATCTCAAACAAGGGTGTTGCAAGACTAAAAGCAGAAAATTCATGGGCTTCTTTAGAAAAAAATAACAAATTGCCAGTTCAGATATTTCGGTTATCTGGAATTTATTCTAATGAAAAAAATATTTTAGTTCGTCTAAAATCAGGTGATGTAAAATTAATTAATAAAAAAGATCATTACTTTTCAAGAATTCATGTAGATGATATTTCAAATATATTATTTAAATCTTTATCAAAATTTAAATCTGGAGAAATATATAATCTATCTGATGATAAACCTTCTTCATCTAGAGAAATTATTTTATACGGAGCAAAAATGTTAAATATTAAAAATATTGAAAGTATTGAAGTTGACGCAATTAAAAGTGAAATGTTAAAGAATTTTTATAATGAGTCTAAAAAAGTTAGTAATAAAAAAGTAAAAAATTATTTTAATTATAATTTGATCTTTCCAAGTTATATAGAGGGATTAAATTATATTAGAGACAATTTTATGTAACTCTACTTTAATTCTTTTAAGACCCTGTTTGTTTGAAAGGCTATGGTCACCATTTTTAATAATTACTAATTTCTTTTTTGCCCTATCAAATATTTTTAGAACCTTTCTTGAGAAACTTTGAGGCACTACCTCATCCTTACTGCCATGGATCATAGTAACATTTATTTTAGATTTAATATTTTTATTTAAGATTTTATTTTTTCTTCCGTCTTTTATTAACTGATAGGTAATTGGATACTCATAATTACCGTGTTTTAAATTATAAATTCCTTTTTTAATAATTTCATCTTTCATTTTTTTAGTAAATTTCTTCCACATTAAATGCTGTAAAAATTCTGGAGCAGAACCAATTCCTAAAAACCCTTTAATTTGAGTTTTAAAATACTTAAACTGGTTAAGAGCTAACCAGGCACCCATACTCGAGCCTACTAAAATGAATTCATTTTTTTTAATTATCTTTTTAATTATTGTTTCTACTTCTTTAGACCATTTACTAATATTTCCTTTTGTAAACTTACCAGTAGATCTTCCATGACCAGAATATTCAAGTGCAAGAAAACCAAGCTTATTCTTTTTTGTATACTTTAAAATAACCTTAGGTTTTTCGCCCTCAATATTAGACATGAAGCCATGTAGAAAAATAATATGGAGATTACTAGAAGAATTATTACTTAAATATCTGATTTTCTTGTTATTTGATATTTTGAGATATTTAAAATTATTCATATCGGTTTATTCAGCTTAATTCTTAATATATATAGTTGTATCAAATGCCTTCAAAATTAAAAGTTTTACAAGTAATTCCTAAACTCGGATACGGTGGTGCAGAAACTGGTTGTTTTGATCTTGCTCATTATTTATCAGAAAATAATTGTTTATCTTACATCGTTACCAGTTGCGGTGAATTAATAAAATTTATTGATAAAAAAAAAGTAAAATTAATCAAACTTCCAGTTCAAAGTAAGAATCCAATTTTAATACTATTTAATACAATAGCCTTGGTTTTTTTAATCCTATTTCATAATATATCCATTGTTCATGCAAGAAGTCGTGCACCGGCGTGGTCTTGTTTGTTAGCTACTAAACTTACTAGAAGAAAATTTGTTACAACATTTCATGGAACTTATAACTTTAATAATCCAATAAAAAAATTTTATAATTCAATAATGGTTAGGTCTAATTTAATAATTGCAGGATCAAATTTTATTTTTTCACATATTAATACTAATTATTCTAAATATTTAGGCTTAAAAAAAAAATTTTTAGTAATTTTTAGAGGTATTAATGTTGATTATTTTGACCCTTCAACAACACTTGAAAATGAAGAAAGTCAACTTTTGAAAGATTGGGGGCTGAATAGAGGAAAAAAAATAATTTTGATGCCAGGGCGACTATCTAGTTGGAAAGGTCAGGAAGTATTTATCGAAGCTTTAAATCTTGTTAATAAAGAACTTGGTCACCAATCTTTTTATGCTGTTATTTTGGGTAGTGATCAAGGTAGAAATGTTTATTCAAAAAAAATAAAAAGACTATCAGAACAATACAGACTAACAAGGCAGTTAAGATTTGTAGAACACTGTAAAAATATGCCCTTAGCATATAAAATTTCAAATTTGATTGTTTCGCCTTCAATAGAACCAGAGGCTTTTGGTAGAATTGCTGTTGAAGCGCAATCAATGGAAAAGCCAATAATAGCAAGTGATATTGGGGGTTCTAAAGAAACTATTATTAATAATAAAACAGGTTTTTTATTTGAGTCAGGAAATTCAGAGGCTTTAAGCAAAAAAATAATAGAAGTTTTAAATTCAGATGAATCTACATTAAAATCTTTGGGCATTGAAGGTAGAAAAAATATAATCAAAAAGTTTAATGTTGAAAAAATGTGTTTTTCTACATATTCAGAATACAAAAAATTATTAAATTAAATGCTATTAATTACATTACCAGATGGAAACACCATTGAGTTTCAAAATAAAGTAACAGGACAAGAGGTTGCAGAAAAGATAAGTAAGTCTTTATCAAAACAAGCTATGGTTATTAGTGTTGATGGTGAGCTTAAGGACTTAAGTTACATTATAGAAAAAGACTGTTTTGTTAAAATTTTTACCTCTAAAGATAAAGAAAGTTTAGAGATAGTTCGTCATGATACAGCTCATATAACTGCAATGGCAGTACAGGAGATTTTTCCAGACACACAAGTAACTATAGGTCCAATTATTGAAAATGGCTTCTATTATGATTTTTCAAGAAAAGAGCCTTTTACAGAAGAAGATCTAAATAAAATTGAAAATAAGATGAAAGAGATTGTTGATAGAAATGTTCCAACTACAAGAGAGGTTTGGGGAAGAGATAAAGCAATATCTCATTTTAAGAACAAGGGAGAGTTTTATAAGGCTGAAATTATTGAAGGGATTCCTCAAGGTGAAGATGTATCTATCTACTTTCATGGCGATTGGCATGACCTATGTAAAGGGCCTCACTTACCTTCAACAGGAAAAATTGGTAAATATTTTAAGTTAACAAAGGTATCAGGAGCTTATTGGAGAGGTGACTCTAATAATGAAATGTTACAGAGAATTTATGGAACAAGCTGGACATCACAAAAAGACTTGGATGAATATTTAAAGAGAATTGAAGAAGCTGAAAAAAGAGATCATAGAAAACTTGGAAAAGAAATGAATTTATTCCATTTTAGAGAAGAAAGTCCAGGATCTGTTTTTTGGCATGAAAAAGGTTGGAAGTTATTCCAAAAATTAATTGTGTACATGAGAGCTAGGCAAGACAGGGCTGGATACAAAGAGGTAAATACACCTGAAATACTAGATAGAGCTCTTTGGGAAAAATCAGGTCATTGGGAAAAATATGGAGAACACATGTATACTTCTAAAACTCCAGATGAAAAAATATTTGCAATTAAACCAATGAATTGTCCAGGTCACATTCAGGTATTCAATCAAGGATTAAAAAGTTATAGGGATCTGCCGTTAAGAATATCAGAGTTTGGAAAGGTGCATAGATATGAACCTTCAGGAGCTTTACATGGGTTGTTAAGAGTAAGAGCCTTTACTCAAGATGATGCTCATATTTTTTGTACAGAAGATCAAATCACAGAAGAATGTTTAATTGTTACAAATCTAATTTTAGATATTTATAAAGATTTAGGGTTTGAAAATGTAATTTTAAAATACTCAGATAGACCAGATTTAAGAGTTGGTGATGATAATGTTTGGGATAAAGCAGAAAAAGCTTTAATGGATGCTGTTAAAGCCTCTAAGCTTGAATACAAAATTAATAAAGGTGAGGGTGCTTTCTATGGTCCAAAAATTGAGTTTGTTTTAAGAGATGCTATTGGTAGAGATTGGCAATGTGGAACTTTACAGGTAGATCTAAATTTACCTGGAAGGTTGGATGCATCTTTTGTTGATAATGATGGAGCAAAAAAAGTTCCAGTAATGCTTCATAGAGCATTGTTTGGTTCTTTGGAAAGATTTATAGGAATACTTATAGAAAATTATGCTGGAAAATTCCCATTTTGGATGGCTCCTTTACAAACGGTCATAATTCCAATTTCAGAAGAGTTCGACGCATATGCAAAAGAAATAAATGAAAAAATTAAAAATGCTGGGATAAGTTCTGAAGTAGATTTAAAAAATCATAATTTGAATTATAAAATTAGAGAACATTCTCTATCAAAAATACCACTATTATTGATTTGTGGTAAAAAAGAAGTTGACAGTAACTCAGTAACGATTAGAAGACTAAATACCAATAAACAAGAAAATATGGAATTAAATTTATTCTTAAAAAAATTCTCAGATTTAAATAAAGCACCCTCAAACTAAGTGGCAGATTTCAAACAAAATTATTTTCAAAGAAGAACTAAAGACAGAGGCCCGAAGTCTAATAATAGAATAACTGCACCAGAAGTTCAGGTTATTGGAAGTGATGGTGGCAATATAGGAATATTAAATACTAACGAAGCCATATCAATGGCTAAAGAACAGGGCTTAGATTTAATTGAAATAGCTCCGAATGCAAAACCACCTGTATGTAAAATTATCGATATGGGTAAATTTAAATATGATGCGCAAAAAAAAGCAAATGTTGCTAAGAAGAAACAAAAAATTGTTTTATTAAAAGAAATTAAAATGAGACCTGTAACAGAGGCGCATGATTATGACTTTAAAGTTAAAAATGCAAAAAAATTTATTGGAAAAGGTGATAAGGTAAAATTTACAATAAGGTTTAAAGGACGAGAGTTGCAGCACTCTCACTTAGGTAGAGAATTGATGGATAAGATAAAAGTTGATATGCAAGAAATTGGTAAAGTTGAGCTGCACCCAAAGTTTGATGGGAAGCAAATGATTATGGTTATTCAACCTTTATAAGGCTTAATAGAGGTTGTAAATCTATTCCAATATTTGTATAAGACCGCAGAATTATGCCTAAATTAAAAACAAAAAGTTCAGCAAAAAAAAGATTTAAAATATCAGCTACGGGTAAAGTTATGATGGCGCAAGCTGGAAAGAGACATGGCATGATTAAAAGAACAAATTCACAAATAAGAAAACTACGAGGCACAACTGTTATGTCAAAACAAGACGGCAAAATAGTTAAATCATATATGCCTTACAGCTTAAGAGGATAAAATGGCAAGAGTAAAAAGAGGTGTAACCAGTCACGCCAAACATAAAAAAGTTTTAAAAGCTGTTAAAGGTCAATGGGGCAGAAGAAAAAACACGATTAGAGTTGCAAAGCAAGCTATGGAAAAAGCTATGCAATATGCCTATAGAGACCGTAGAACTAAAAAAAGGGAATTTAAATCTTTATGGATACAAAGAATTAACGCGGGTGTTAGGTCTGAAGGATTAACTTATTCTAAATTCATAAATGGTTTAACAAAGTGTGGAATCAAGCTAGACAGAAAAATACTAGCTGAAATAGCATACGATAGCCCTGAAGCCTTTAAAACGATTGTACAAAAAGCTCAATCAGCAATAAATTAATCTTCACTGTTGTTTTTCTTCGGTGAAGAAATAATCTCTCAGTATGTCTGATATTAAAAAAATAAAAGATGAATTTCTTTTAAAGTTAAAAGATAATTTAGATTTAAATCAAGTCAATCAAATCAAAATAGATCTATTTGGTAAAAATGGATTAATTAGTTCACAATTTAAGCAGCTTGGAAAAGTAGCAGAAAAAGAAAGAAAAAAATTTGCATCAGATTTAAACTTAGTCAAAAATGAACTTGAAGATTTAATTACCACAAAAATTAACGATATTGAAACAAAAGAGATTAACAAAAAGTTAGAAAAAGAAAAAATAGATATAACTTTACCTGAGAGACCTTTTGTTCAGGGAAAAATTCACCCTGTATCTCAAGTC
>Ga0308004_10001214_pt1 | contig 11398 bp, 4 predicted proteins | sample Neamet38_FD_203156 | JGI IMG/M metagenome (GOLD analysis project Ga0308004, IMG submission 203156) | Marine microbial communities from water near the shore, Antarctic Ocean - #38 | ecosystem: Environmental > Aquatic > Marine > Unclassified | place: Southern Ocean | collected 2014-06-06 | reverse complement strand
AAGTACCTCCTGCCCAGCCATCACCGTAAGAATCGGTCATGTTGAAGCTATAATCAGCACCGTCTACTAAACAGATCTCAATGATATTATATAAAGAGTTATCTTCATAACTTCCGCTAGCAGCATTTGCGATAGTATCGCCAGCAGCATCAGAAATAGACCATCCAATTTCAAAAGCCCAAATACTAGTAGAAATAGTAACTTCTGCAGTTACACCATCACATACGTATGGGAATACACAAGAGTCATCATTAACAGTAGCAATTGAGTTGTAGTTTAATGCATCAGCATCCGTACAACCGTATACATCTCCACATACAACCAAAAACTCTTCAGAAGCAATAGAATCATTGTAACTAAAGTTGGTAAGAATTAATGCTTCACAAACATAAATTTGGTAACCACCCTGAACAATACCGAAACCATGTGAATCGTAAAGATTGAAAGAAACGGTTGAACCATTTTCAATACAGAAAGTATTAAGTACAGTTGTATTGTTATTGTTTGCTAAATCTACAGTGAAATCATCACCTGCAGAAGAAGTTAAGGTAAAGTGATTAGTAGCAGAATAAGAATCTGTAGTAACTAAAACATCTACTTGACCTAAACCATCTGCACAAGAATACACACAACTACCATCGTCGATAGTTGCATTTAAATCTTGGTTATCAGCTAATGGATCAATACAACCTTCGTATATACAAGAACCGTCATCTTCTGTAGCATCAGATGAGAAGTTATATGCACTTACGTCGATACATCCAAGTATAGCACAAGCAGAACCAACAGTACCACTAGCGTCTCCACCTTCAGAAAGAACAACACCTTCATTAGTAATGCTCCAAGAGTTTTCACCAGAGTATGAACCAGCAGTATAAACTACATCAGTACATCCAGCTAAGTCTATACAAACATCAAATGATTCTGTTGCACCACCAGAGTAAGGCCAAGAATATAAAAGTTCTTGAGTATAATCTGTACCATTGATAGTAATGAAACCACCATTCCATGAATCACCGTATGAATCAATAAGATTCAGAGAAACAATAGCTCCTGTACATGCTAAATTTACACAAGTACCATCATCCATAGTAGCAAGGTCATTAAACTCTACATACGCAGCGTCAGTACAACCTAACACATAATCACAAGCCCCAGCATACATAGCTAAAGAATCATAATTAGAAGCAATAGGGTCCATACAACCAATTACCATATCTGAACAAAGAGAAGCAGAGAATAATTCTGAAACTTCTAATTCATATGAACCAGCACCACCGTAATTTCCATTATCTGGAGAATCACCACCATTGTTTGCTAAATCTACTGAAATATCAGCACAAGAAGTAGACACTGTATAAGTACCACCATTCCAAGAATCACCATAGTAGTCATAAGCTTGGAAAATGTAATCTCCTGCATCTGCACAAATTGGGAATTCTGATGAATAAGGAGCGCCTCCAGAAATAACTAAAGACGAATCTATGTTATTGTAAAGAGCCCATGAAATTTCAGAAGCATATGCACCAGAAGTAACATCAACAGATAGAGAAACTTGTTCGTCAGTACATGCTAAGATACACGAACCATCGTCTAAAGTAACAGCTAGTTCTGCATCATAGTTCAATGCAGTTTCGTCCATACAACCCAATACAGCAGTAAAGGTTAGGTTGATTTCGTGAGAAGATGCATAAGCAGTATCATTTAAGCTATACTGATAAACATAATTACCATCTACATAGTTAGATCCTTCGTAATTTGCTACGTCAGAAATCCACCATTGTAAAGTAACTACATCGTTTACACCATAACCATTCGAGATAAACCAATCATAAAGAACAGAATAAGGAACATCTGCACCAATAGAATCTGTAATCGCTAGTACAGCGACAGCAGAACCAGTATAGGTATCTAAGTCAGATGTAAATTCACCAGAACCTAAATCATTCGGGTTAGACGATAAGAATACATAATAGTCATCATGCGCTCCATCGTTAGTCCAAAGTGTTTCCCAAGCTAAGCTAAGTGTATCGTCGTTAGACAAGTCAATAGTTACACCAGCAAGAGGAGAAATTAGGTTAGGAACTGCAAATGTACATGAGTCGTTGTTCATGGTAGCATCTACTTCGTAGTTGGTAGCCATATCCATAGTACAACCGAAGATATATTCACAAGTATTGTCTTCCATGTTTGCTAAAGCATTAAAGTTTTCAGCAATAGAATCTGTACAACCAAATACAAATGCATCACATCCTAATACTTGGAATGTTTCAGTTGATTCTAATTGATTAGATCCAGCGTCAGAAGCAGACAAACCATTATCTGGAGAAAGACCTCCATTGTTAGCTAACACAATTACATTGGTATCACAGACAACAAATACTTCATAAGTACCTCCATTCCAAGAATCTCCATAGGTATCGTATGCATCAAACACATAAGACCCAGCTCCTAAACATAATGTATCTAAAGAAGATACATCTGCACCGGTTAACATAACGTTTCCAAGATCGTCAGATAAAGACCATTCCGTTTCTGAACCGTAAGATCCTACAGTCATAGACACAAATACATCGCTACAATCAGCTACACAAGTACCGTCATCAGTATTTGCTCCGGCGTCATAATTTGCAGCAGCAGTATCTGTACAACCTAATATAACAGGAATACAAGAATCGTCAAGTACATTTGCTACAGTGTTGAAGTTCAACGCAGATGCATCGGTACAACCGAAGATCATGTTTTCACATTTTATAACTTGGAAAGATTCAGAAGCTTCAAGAGCCCAACCTTCAACTAATGGTAAGTCACTCGATGGAGAAACACCACCATTATTAGCTAACATTTGAACTTCCGAACAAGCAGCAGTAATAGTATACATACCACCATTCCATCCATCACCGTAATTGTCGTATGCATTAAATACATAATCACCTTCTTGTAAACAAATAGATTCATTAGAAGATGTCCCAGCACCATTAGCGATGGTATCGCCAGCAGCATTTGCTAAAACCCATGCAGTTTCACCTGGGTAACTAGATAATAATACGTTTACAGTTACAAATTGACCTTCACAACCAAATATACATAGACTATTGTCTTCTGTATTTGCATTGGCATTAAAGTTATCAGCAGTAGAATCCATACAATCAACAATTACAGGAACACAAGAATCATCATCTTGAGTAGCCCAATGGTTGTAGTTAAATGCTGTATTGTCCGTACATCCTAAAATGTAAGTACACGAAGCATCAGCGTAATCTACAGCTTGATCATAATTTTCAGCTATAGGGTCATTACAACCAACTACCGCATTATCGCAAGAAACTAAGTCAAATGACGTAGAAGTATCTTGTGTCGCAGGAGCATCGAAAGCTAATATATATTGAACATCTGAACAATTAATAGAAACAGTGTATGAACCATATTCCCAACCACCCCAAGAGTAGTCATCATGAGCAGCAAATACATAAGCACCTTCTGCAATACAAACAGTATCAATAGAAGAAACATCAGCTCCAGTAAGGATAACAAGACCAGAAGTATCAGCTAAACTCCAAGAAGTTTCACCAGGATAATAGCCAGCATCAATATCAACAACAATCGTAGTACATTCTGTTAAACAGTTTCCGTCGTCCGTATTTGCACCAGCATCGTAATTAGAAGCAGTCACATCAGTACAACCGTAAATTACAGCAATACAAGAACCATCGTTTTGGTTTGCAGTTACGTCGTAGTTAAAAGCTGTTTCATCTGTACAACCCATAAGCATATCTGCACATGCTAACACGGTAAATTCTTCAGAAGACTCAAGACCTGCTCCAGATTCACCATCACTAGGGACAGCACCACCGTTATCAGCTAAAACAATAGCAATAGAATCTAAACAAGTTAAAGATTCAATAGAATAAGTACCACCATTCCATCCGTCTCCATAAGAATCATATGCATTAAAAGTATATAATTCACCAGGAGTAAAACATAATAATGGAGTCACAACAGTAGAGTTATCATCACCAGAATTATAAGATACAGATAATACAAACTGCCCTTGACTGTCTAATAGATCCCAAGAAATCTCAGAAGCATAAGTTGCCAAGTTAACTGTAATTGAAGCTTCAATTCCTGAACATACATAGTCACAAATACCGTTGTCTACATTTACAGTAGCATCGAAGTTATTTGCAAAAGGATCCATACAACCGTACACTGCAGCTTCAGAAGAAACAGAAACAGAAAACTCTGCATCGTTAGCACCAAAACCTGGAGAAACTTGAACGTAGTAAGTTCCAGCAGCTAATACATCGCCTTCAACAGCAGAAGCTTCACAGTTAGAATAAGTGTCTACAAAAAATTCTGCAGAACTAGATACAGTAACTGCAACTAAAGACTCTTCAGTTAAGGTAAAAGTAAACCAAGACTGAACACCGTCTGTACCAGGATACACATCACCATTTTCCAATGCAATTGCATCAGCACAAACGATAGATGTTTCGTATAAACAGTCACCTTCTAATAATGCCGTAGCATCGAAATTAGTAGCAACTGGGTCCATACAACCATAATGAGCAACACAGTCGCCGTAAGTAAACGACAAGTCGTTACCTGCAGCAAAAGAACTATCGCCTAAAGTAATCGTAATTCCAGACCAATAGTCAGACCAAGAAGAAGTAGAAGTTAAAGACAAAACAGCACAAGGGCTTATACAAACGTCAGTAACTAAATCTGAAGAGCCTGAACCTAATGTGTCAACACCGTTTACGTTCATTAAAGTCCAAACATTATAACCGTTAGCCCAAGATGAAGAAGCAGAAGGAATATCAATTTGAGATAAAACATCACCATCCGCACAGAAAATACAAGAATCGTCATCTGTATTTGCATCCATACTATAGTTAGAAGCAGTAGCATCTGTACAACCTTCAACAATTACTGTACATACAGCATCTTCTGGAGTGTAAGTCGCAGCAGGGTTGTATTCTACAAAAATATCTTGCATACAACCAGCAATCAAACAAGAACCATCAGAGTTCGTTGCATTTAAGTTATAATTATCTGCAATAGTGTCCATACAACCAAAAGTCATATCTGAACAAGCAGGAACAGTAAAGTTAATAGTCGTGGTGGTATCGCCATAAGCTAAACCTGAAGTAATAGGAATATAAAGACCTTCACAAGTTGTGATAGTAAATGCACCTTCACCCCAACCATCATTATATTGGTCAGAGAAAATAACTGTATAAGTATTACCGTCTGTAAAACAAACATCAAAGTCTTCACTAGTTTCGTAGTTACCAAAAGTACCGGTAGAGAAATCAAGCAAAGTCTGACCAGAGATAGAATCTACAACTTGAATTGCAACTTCGCTACCATAAGAAGTAGTCGTCATATTAAACAATCCAGGTGTACCGAAACAAGTAGAATAAGTACAAGATCCATCGTCTTGAGAAGCAGCAGGATTATAGTTTGTAGCTCCACCATCAGTACAACCAGGAGTATAAGTACAAGTACTATCATCTACAGATGCAATAGGATCCCAATTATCAGCAACTGGATCTGTACAACCAGGAGTGTAGGTACAAGTACCGTCATCAGTATTAGCAGCAGCATTATAATTATCTGCAGCAGCTTCTGTACAGCCTAAAACTGGACAAAAACCAACAGAATAAGCATCAGAAGCGCCACCAGATTGTGTTGTAGGTTGGTCATAAACAACGCCATCAACAGTTAAAGTATTACCATTCCATGAATCTCCCCATGAATCAGTAAGATTCACTGAGTAATTTACTGGTAATGTAACACATGAATTGAATCCATCTGAACCTGAAGTCATTTCAGCTAATACAGTCCCATCACAATCAGTAATAGTAAAGCTGTTTTCGCTAGGATAAGAATAATCACCATTTACAGCAAAAGCTACAGGTACACCTGAAAGACAATTTCCATTACAGTCAAGACCTGCTTCAGCATAAGTACAAGAGTTATCATCTGCAGTAGCTGCAACTACAAAGTTACATGCAGTTGAGTCAATACAACCAGGTATTCCATAAGTACATGAAGCATCATCAGTATCAGCAGCAGTATTATAGTTAGCAGCAGTACTATCAGTACATCCATAAACTGGACATGAACCAACGTTGTAAACTGATTCAGCATCATATACGATACCAGCAACTGTTAATGTAGCACCATCCCAACCATCATTATAAGTGTCAAACATGTTTACTGAATAAATTGCAGGTAATATAACACATGAAGAAAATCCAGAATAACCTGAAGTCATTTCAGCTAACACAACACCATCACAATCAGTAATTGTAAAACTTTGCTCACCAGGATATGACCCTGAAGCATAATCTACAGCTACACCTGAAAGACAATTTCCATTACAGTCAAGACCTGCTTCAGCATAAGTACAAGAGTTATCATCTGCAGTAGCTGCAACTACAAAGTTACATGCAGTTGAGTCAATACAACCAGGTATTCCATAAGTACATGAAGCATCATCAGTATCAGCAGCAGTATTATAGTTAGCTGCAGTACTATCAGTACATCCATAAACTGGACATGCGCCAACGTTGTAAACTGATTCAGCATCATATACAATACCAGCAACTGTTAATGTAGCACCATCCCAACCATCATTATAAGTGTCAAACATGTTTACTGAATAAATTGCAGGTAATGTAATACATGAAGAAAATCCAGAATAACCTGAATTCATTTCAGCTAACACAACACCATCACAATCAGTAATTGTAAAACTTTGCTCACCAGCGCAGCATGACCCTGGAGTATAAACTACAGCATCACCCGAAAGACAGTTTCCTGCACAGTCAAAGCCTGCTTCAGCATAAGTACAACCAAAGTCAGTAGTAGCTAAAACATCATAATTACATGCAGTTTCAACCATACAACCAAGTACACCGCAGTCACCTACAGTACCGCTATTGTACCCACCGCTAGCAATAACAACAGCATTGGCATCAACAATGTCCCATGAATTTTCAGTGTAATCACCACTTGCTGGTGTATATAAGACGTTTGTACAAGTTGTAAGATCTAAACAAAGATCGAATGACCCAGAATAACCATCATCAATTGTGTAATCTACACCATCAATAGTTAAGCTGCCTTGAGTTCCACTCCAATGGCCCCAGCCATCACCATATGAATCAAGTAAGGTTAATACGACTTGGGAGTCATTGCATACTACAGGGTCATCTTGTGCCATTGTAGACATAGATACCGAGCAAGCAAACGCTAGTAAATAGAGCAGTTTTGTTCTCATAATGTAAATATTAAGTTAAAGTTACCCCAATTTTTAAAGCTCAACAACACCAGGGGGATAAGCGTCGATCACTTATAAACTCTAGGAAATATAGGGGATCCATACCTCCCAACTCTGAGTTTAGCTTGTAAATATACTAAGTAATCTCGCCTAATGCAAACAAAACCAATACTTTTACAAAACACATTGTGTAGAAAACCACAAATAAAATACACGAATTGTAAAACCAAGAGCTACACATTCTATGCAATACAAGACTAATTTGGAATCTGTGTTTTATATATTAAAAGAATATATTTGCAAAAAAAATAACTAATTATGAGTTTAGTAATTGTTGGAACGGTAGCGTTCGATAAAATTGAAACCCCGTTCGGGAAAACAGATAAAATTTTAGGTGGAGCTGCTACTTATATAGGTATAGCCTCTTCGTATTTTACAGACCAGCTAAAAGTGGTTTCCGTAATTGGTGAGGACTTTCCTGAAGAATACACAAAAATAATTACAGACCATAAAATGGATATCGAAGGTATTCAGGAAGTAAACGGAGGTAAAACATTTTTCTGGGAAGGAAAATACCACACCGACATGAATAGTCGTGATACTTTAGCAACAGAATTAAACGTTTTAGCCGATTTCGACCCTGTTGTACCTGAATCTTACCAAGATTGCGAATTCTTAATGTTAGGAAATTTAGATCCTACTGTACAGCGAAAAGTTCTTACGCAATTAAAAAACAGACCTAAACTTGTAGTACTCGATACTATGAATTTCTGGATGGACATTGCATTGGATTCTCTTTTAGAAACGATAAGCATGGTGGATGTTTTAACGATAAACGACGAAGAGGCTAGACAGTTGTCTGGAGAATACTCTTTGGTTAAAGCTGCACGAAAGATTCTTACCATGGGTCCAAAATACCTTATCATTAAAAAAGGAGAGCACGGAGCACTATTATTCGATCAAAAAGAGAATTGCTTTTTTGCCCCAGCACTTCCACTAGAAGAAGTTTTTGATCCAACTGGAGCTGGAGACACTTTTGCAGGTGGATTTATTGGCTACTTAGCAAAAACGAAAGACTTGTCGTTCGACAATATGAAGCGTGCAATTATTTATGGATCTGCTTTAGCCTCTTTGACTGTAGAAAAATTTGGAACCGATAAAATCGCCTACCTAAGTGAAGAGGCAATTAATACTCGCATTGAAAATTTCAAATCTTTGGTAGAAGTAGATATTCAATTAATAGATTAACGCAAAAAGACTAAATTCACAAGGTGAAAAAACCAATCAGAACATACTTATTATATATAGGTGTAATTTTCGCCCTATTTTCTACTCCTTTAAATGCGCAAGATTTTGTGCATTTAAAGGATGGAACTATTGTAGAATGTCATATTACAGAAATAAGTGACTTTATACTTTATGCAGATGTACATGACGATCCGTATTCTGCAACTTTTTTTTCTGATGATGTGGATTTCTTGAAAATAGATCAAAAAAACAGCCTTATAGTTCGGCAACTTAAACGAGGAGTTCGGCAGGCAATGAAATATGCTAACCCTATAGGAGACAATACTGTTTTTGGCTTCTACTTTGGTATGCCGAGCGATTCACTTCTTAGCAATAAAAGCACAAAAATACTGTACAAAACAGACAGTCTTGGAAACCCAATACTTGTACCATACGACCCAATGAATACAGAGTTTTCGGAAAGATTAAAAAGTTTGGCAAAAAGCCTGGGAGGTACTTCTTTAGCGTGGCTGGTGGGGATGTAACTTAGAGTGAAATCTGGTGATTGAAAACGTAAAACTCATCAATAAAAATTAATTTCACCCAACCTATACTTAAATGATTACTCAAAGGTCACCAAGACTTGATTTTTCTCTACTGCAACACCTTTTTCTACTTCAATAGATTTTACATGGGCATCGGTAGGAGATTTAATAATATTCTCCATTTTCATAGCCTCGAGCACAAACAGCCCATCACCTTTAGAAATTTCTTGACCAGGCTTTACCAGAATATTCAAAACCAAACCAGGCATAGGAGCTTTAACCTCATTTACTTTCTGGCTCTTCATATTCTCCATTCCCAATTGCTTTAACAAAGCATCGTACTTATCTTCAATAGAAACAGTAATTTCCTGATTATTCACTTTCAGGATACAAAACTTCTCTTCTTTATTTAATTCAACCAATTCAATAGTATACGATTTATGATCGTGAATTAGATGCTGTACAGAACCCTTCGTTGCCAAATCCATTTCAAAAGAATCTCCATTTAGAGTTCCTTTTAACGCTTTGTCGTCAGAGAAGTTGAATTCGAATAATTGATCGTTTACCTTAGCCTTGTACATATTTAAAATGCTTTGTTCGTATATGCCAAAGATAACCTAATTTAGTCGAGCAAATCAAAGAAAAAAACATGGCACTTATAGAAGAATTAAATACACAAGGCAACAGGCTTTTTAAGCATCGATCAAAGCTACCTATCCCCTTTGCAGTAATTGGATTGGCACTGTATGTTTACACTATTTACTACGGAAATAAAGAAGAACATTCGCTGTTATTCGAAACTTCGTGCCTGGCAGTTGGTTTATTAGGTCTACTTATTCGTGCAATTACTTTAGGGTATACGCCAAGAGGAACTTCGGGGAGAAATACACATGGTCAGGTTGCCGAATCGCTAAACACAAAAGGGATGTACAGTATTATGAGAAACCCACTTTACTTAGGGAATTTCTTTATGTGGTTTGCGATTATCCTTTTCATCAATGTTAATTGGTTTAGCCTATTTTATATTATGTGTTTTTGGGTGTATTACGAACGTATAATTTTTGCTGAAGAAAACTTTTTACGCAACAAGTATGGCGAGCCTTATATCAACTGGACTTTAAAAACACCAATTTTTCTTCCTCGCTTAAGCGGATGGCAAAAGCCGGAATTATTTTTCTCCTTCAAAAATGTACTTAAAAGAGAATACAGTGGGTTTTTCGCACTCTTTTTCACTTTTACATTATTCGATTTAGTAGAGAACTTAGTGCGAAATTCTGTTTGGGACCGCCATTCTTTTTGGATGTACGCACTACTTATAAGTGGAATAATTACATTTATTTTACGCACGCTTAAAAAGAAGACAAAAATCCTTAATGTCTCTGGCAGATAGTCCTTTGTTTGTAAAACATAAAAGAGCTTACACCGTTTTAAAGTAAAACTCAATCCATTATAACACCAAGTTCAAATAATTAGTTGTCAAAACGATTATTTTGACCATTTCAAAAATTGACCATGAAAAACACAACCATATTATCACTTGCCCTACTTACCTTTAGTTCGTGTTCGGTGCTCCAAAAAGGGCACAACATCCAATTAGAGGAAGTCGTTTTAGAGACTTCTAAAACTGCAGAAAGAGCGTATTATCATGAATCGCCAGAACGCATAAACGATTTGTTACACACAAAACTAAACGTATCGTTCGACTGGGAAAAGAAACATCTTTTAGGAGAAGCGACCTTAGATTTCAAACCCTACTTTCATGCTCAAAATTCTGTAACTATCGATGCCAAAGGATTCGATATTCATCAAATTTCTTTGGTAAATCCAAACGGAACTAAAACAGATTTAAAATACACTTACAACGATTTACAAATTACTATTGATTTAGATCGTTTTTACAATCGCAACGAAACCTACACCTTATATATAAACTATACAGCTAAGCCAGACGACTTACTTATTGAAGGTGGTGATGCGATTACGGATGCAAAGGGTCTGTACTTTATAAATCCTGACGGAAGCGAAGACAAGCCAATGCAAATATGGACACAGGGAGAAACAGAATCGAGCTCGTGCTGGTTTCCGTGTATAGACAAACCCAACGAACGTTGCACACAAGAAATCGCCATTACTGTACAAGATAAATACACTACGCTTTCGAATGGTATATTAACGAATTCAACTAGCAACTCAAACGGAACTCGTACAGATCTTTGGATTCAAAAGAAAGAACATGCACCGTATTTGTTTATGATGGCCGTTGGAGAATTTTCAATCACCGAAGACAAATGGAGAAATTTAGACGTAAATTATTACGTTGAACCAGAGCAGGAAA
>Ga0308004_10001210_pt1 | contig 11416 bp, 1 predicted proteins | sample Neamet38_FD_203156 | JGI IMG/M metagenome (GOLD analysis project Ga0308004, IMG submission 203156) | Marine microbial communities from water near the shore, Antarctic Ocean - #38 | ecosystem: Environmental > Aquatic > Marine > Unclassified | place: Southern Ocean | collected 2014-06-06 | reverse complement strand
CATAAGTGGCAACGGAAACCATGGGGCTATAAATGGAGGAGCAATCTTTTCAATAGATGTTCCTGAAAATATTTGTGAATGATGAAGAAGATACTATACATACTACTATTTGTTCCTCTTGCTTTGTTTGGGCAGGAAAATTATTCTTTCGATTTTAGTTATGGGAACTATGGAAGAATACCTACCAGTGAAACCTTATCAAATTTTGAAACTTTCACTATGGAGTTTTGGTATTACCACACCGGCGTTAATTATGATGACGAAAATATTGTTGGAACAGAATTTTTTAGTGGAAGTAGATATACAATGTGGTCATATGTTGGTAAATTATGGCCAAGTATTCATGATGCTAATAATGGGCTTGGGCCTGCAGATTATTTTTCAAACTCTTTACCAAATCAATATTTTGCTAATATATGGAGTCATCTTGCAATGTCGTATGATACTCAAACATTTAGATTTTTTATTAATGGAGAGCTTGTATATTCTGAGGATGGCGAAATTGGTATTTTCGGTTCTATAAGTGAAGATTTGGTAATTAATAGGCATACTTGGGGTTCTGGTTCTTCTTCCTCTTCAAGACTGACAGGACAAATTGATGAATTAAGAATTTCGAATATTTCTAGATATTCTGATGATTTTATTCCACCTACTCAAGAGTTTGTTCCCGATGAGTTTACAGCAGGATTATGGCATTTTAATAATGATTTTAATGATTATAGTGGAAACAATAACCACGGTACACACGTCGGAACTTCTTATTCAGAAAACACTCCTATATTAATAATTGGTTGTACTGATTCCTTAGCATGTAATTTTGATATTTCTGCAACTGAAGATGATAGTAGTTGTGTCTATCCATCTTCAAGTTTAACAACAATAGCCGAATGTGATAGTGTAGTGTGGAATGGTACTACATATGATAGTAGTGGAACATATTCTTACAGTAGTACAAGTAATAATTCCTCACTTTATTTTGATGGAAATGGAGATAATATACAGTTGTCTAACCCTATATCTTTTGGAACTAATTCCTTTTCTGTTAGTATTGATTGTTATTTGAATGCTTTTGAAGGCACAGATAGTGAGCCTTATTCATATATTGTTGGTGTTCCTCTTTCTGGAGGTACTAATGATCATGGCTTTAAGATTCAAACTTCCAGTTTAGCTAATAATGGAGGATTTGAAGTGCACATTAATGATGCAGGAACTACAAATTTTAATGTTATTACTTTCAATAATACTATTCAAAATAATGTAATATTAAATAAATGGTATAGCCTAACAATGGTAGTAGACCGAATTAATAATTTATTTCAATTTTACGTAGATGGTGCTTTAGTCGGCACACAACCAATATCAAGTGCTTTTGGTGATGTAGATTTAGGGGTACCTCTATCTATTGGTTATATGAGTTTATGGAATAGTAGTTATCTGGATGGTCTAGCAGATAATTTACAAATTTGGAATACAGCCCTTAATCAAAGCGAAATACAAAATTACATATCTTGCCCTCCAGCAGGTAATGAGTCAGAATTAGTTGGTTATTGGAATTTTGAAGAAGGAACAGATACAACTGCATACGACCTGACTTCAAATGGAAATAATGGAACAATAAATGGAGCTACTTATGATACAAATGTGCCTTCACAATCTTGTGCATTAACCAACGAAAATGGTTGTGATAGTACAGCAATACTTAATTTAACCATTAACCAAGCAAATACTTCCTACACTAATATTTCGGCTTGCGATAGCTACTCTTGGAATGATAGTACTTATACGCAAACTGGAACGTATTCGTATAGTGGAATAAATAGTAATAATTATTCATTGAGTTTTGATGGAGTGATTGATTATATAGATATCCCTTCTAACAATTCATTAGACGTAAATGATGCCATTACAATATCCTCATGGGTAAAAAGTAACAGCCTAGAGCTAAGTGAAATTGCAGGTAGAATGGAGGCAAGTACTACTGAAGGATATCGTATTTCTTTAAGAAATACTGGTGAGATTTGGGCTAGTTTTGGAAATTACAATAGTAATGAAAATGCTATTGCGACCAACTCATATAGTATAAATGAGTGGGTATATGTAACGGGTGTTTTTAAGAACAATTCTTATATTAAAATTTATGTTAATGGAATTCTGAAAGATTCAGTTCCTACAACTAGAAGTTTTTCAGCTTTTAATAGTAATCTATCCATTGGAAGGGTATCCTTAAATTACACCCCATCTCCTTATGTTTTTTATGAGCATATGAATGGTAACCTATCTCAAATTGCTCAATGGGATAAAGAACTATCCCAAGTCGAGATTCAACAATACATGAACTGCTCCCCAACAGTTAATGAGGAAGGCTTAGTAGGTTATTGGAATTTCGAAGAGGGAGATGGAACAATCGTGTTTGACCAAACCGCCAATGGAAATAATGGAATAATTAATGGAGCAACTTATAATACTAATGTTCCAGATCAAACTTGTGCTTTAATCAACGAAAATGGTTGTGATAGTTCCGCGGTACTTAATTTAACCATTAATCAAGCAGATACATCCTACACTAATATTTCGGCTTGCGATAGTGTCGTATGGAATGGTACAACTTATTCAGAAAGCGGATTGTATTCTTATACCGGTTCTTCTACAAACAATAATTACTCTATGAGTTTTGATGGTTCTGGAGACTTTATAGATTGTGGCAACAACTCTATTTTAGACATATCATCTTCAATGAGTATTCAAGCTTGGATTTATGCTGATAGTTTCTCGTCAGAAGCAGGTATAGTTAGTAAGATGAATAGTGGACCTACTACATATGATTTGATATCTACTGTAATTGAAGGGAATAGCAAGCTAAGGTTTTTAGGGCAACATACAAATACCTCTTTAAATACACATTCTTGGATACATCTAGTAAGTGTTTTTAATGCTACGAATCAACAAGTCTACTTTTATTTGAATGGAATATTATCAGATAGTGTAGCAACAAATTTCAATACAATTAATATTGGTAATGATAATTTATTTCTTGGAGCTCATCAACCTTCTAATGTCTCGTCATGGTCATGGAATGGTCAATTAGATGATGTTGGTATTTGGGATTATGCCCTTTCCGAGATCGAAATACAACAATACATGCAATACCCTCCAATAGGAAATGAATTAGGTTTAGTAGGTTATTGGAATTTTGAAGAAGGAAGTGGGAATACAGCTTACGACCAAACAGTAAATGGTAATAATGGAGCAATTAATGGAGCAACTTATAATACAAATGTACCATATCAATCTTACGGCTTAACTAACGATTCTGGCTGTGATAGTACAGCAATACTTAATTTAACGATTGACAATTCAGTCTTTGTTATTGATTCTGTTACTATTTGTGATGGAGGAAGTATTTCAGTTGGTGGTAGTATTTATGATTCAATAGGTAGTTATATTGATACTCTGCAAACAGCAAATGGATGTGATTCTATTATAACTACTTTTGTAGATGTAATTGATGTAAATATTACCCAAAACGATACTACTATTTGTCTTGGTGATAGTATTAGTTTAGGAGTAAGTGGCACAACAAACTCTAATTTACAAAATGGTTTAGTGGCTTATTATCCATTTAATGGAAATGCTAATGATGAAAGTGGTAATGGTAATGATGCTACTCCAATGAATAATTTCCAATATGTAAGTGGATTACATGATGACGCTATATATATTACTGGAAATAATCAAGGGGTAAGTAATGCAGGAGGGCATGTGCTACTGCCGTCATTTGATTTTAATAATTATAATGAGTTTACTATCTCAATGTGGGTAAAAGAAGACACATCATTATATATACATGGAGAGTCCTATTTCTTTTTTGGTTCGGATCCAAATAGTGTAATTCACGTGTCGAATACTTATTATTATGATGGATTATTAACTGCTAAATGCAAGAATAGTGAAGAGAATATTCTAATTACAAATAATTACCAACATAATTATGTGTTATACACAATGGTTTATTATGATAATACTTATGAGATGTATCAGGATACAACACTATTGTTTACTTCTAATGTTGTAAATAGTACAATTGACAACACTTTTGCTGCACTTGGCAGGCATTGGTGGGATAATGGCATTAATACATCAACTAGGTTTGTAGGTGCGTTTGATGATTTTAGGCTTTATGATAGAACACTCTCTATACAAGAAGTTCAACAACTATACACAGGAGTAAACACTAATATTTCTTACCTCTGGTCAACTGGAGATACAACAGCAAGTATAACAGTTTTCCCAGATTCAACAACAACCTATTGGGTAACACAAACCCAAAATGGTGTAAGCTGTACTGATAGTGTAACTATTACGGTTAATCCATTTGGCTGTACAGATAATGCTGCCTTTAATTATGATGTTAATACTATTTGTGATAATGGATCTTGTTATCCAATTATTTACGGCTGTACATCAGAATGGGCAGATAATTATATAACTCTTACTGGAGATGTAAATTTAGATGTGAACACTCAAGATGAATCGTGTTATCGTTATGGCTGTACTTATGATTGGGCTGTAAGCTTCGACTCATTAGCAACAATTGATGATGGTAGTTGCCTGCCACCAGCTTATGGTTGTACGGATACAACGGCCTTAAATTTTAATCCTAATGCAAACACCGAAGATGGTTCTTGTATTTTGGTGGTTGAAGGTTGTACAGACGAAACAGCCTTTAACTATAACTACTTAGCCAACACTGAAGATGGCTCTTGTGAATATATTTGTAATGTTCCAAGCTCTTGGAACTTCGAATTATCAGATGTTAACCACACCCTAATGATTCCTGAAGACATTTCTATTCAGGTTAATGGAGTAGAAATAGCTTTAGGAAGTACAATAGGAGTTTTCTACACAAATGATTCTGGTGAACTATCTTGTGCAGGATATACATCCCTAACAGGAGAGGTCACTTTCATTGCCTTAATGGGAGATGATTCTACAACAGAAGCGATTGATGGACTTCAAGCCGGAGAAGAATTGGTTTGGATGGCGTGGGATATAAATACTTGTGCGCAATATGTATTGAGTGCAACTTATTCTTCTGGTTCAACAATATTTACTCCAAATGACTTAACATTCTTAGAATCTCTAAATCACTATACTTGTCAGAGTATAACGCTCCCTGGAGGTTGGTATATGTATTCTTCTTATATACAGGCGGAAGATATGGATGCAGAAGTTGTGCTGAGCTCTTTAGAAGAGAACTTACTTATTCTTAAAGATAACGATGGTAATGCGTATTTACCTGAGTGGGATTTTAATGGTATAGGAGAATTAGACTTTAGACATGGATATCAAGTAAAAACCAATACAGTAGACACAATTGAGATCTGCGGCTTACAGAAGTATCCAGAAGCTAATCCACTATTTATTAGCCAAGGTTGGAATATAATTTCTTATTTAAGAGAGAGTCCATCTCCTGTAGATGTAGTTTTAGAGGGCATGAGCAGTACTGGTAACTTATTGTTGATTAAAGATTTTAATGGAAACCCATACTTACCAGAATGGAACTTTAATGGAATAGGTGATATGCTACCTGGACAAGGATATCAATTAAAAACAGCAGAGATAGATACACTCATCTATCTCTCTAACGACCTAGATTATAGAGTTTCTACAAGTCGTGTAATTAATTCAAAATTAAAACATTTTGAAAGACCTCTAAATACTGGAAACAATATGCAAATTGTTATTCCAGACAATGTTTGGGACAGTACGGTAGAAGAAGGTTCAGAGATTTTGGCGTATAATGCTGTAGGAAATCTTGTAGGAGCAACCGTCTATTCATATCCCACAACTGTGTTAACACTGTGGGGTAACGATGTAAGTACTGAGTTGGTTGATGGATTATTAGTAAACGAACCTGTTACTTTTAAAGTTTGGAACAATGGAAGGCTTAGAGACTTTGAAATTACAACCTGGTCTGTTGGAGCTAATTCATATGAAATAGATGCTGTAAATGTAGTTTCTGCTATAGATTTTAGTGCAGAGTATGCTTTAACCAGTTTATTTGATGCGATACCGAATCCTTCGTATCAGACAACAAACATTTCGTTCTTTATCGTAGAATCAACTAAGGTTAATATCGCGGTATATAATATTTTAGGAGAACTTATGGAAGTTATTGCAAACGCTAAGTATGCTGAAGGTTTACATGAAATCGAGATGAATGTTTCACATCTTGAAGCTGGTAGTTATTTCTATACGATGACAACAGCTGATTTTAAACAGACAAACCAATTAATTATTCTTAAAGAATAACCTCTTTACATTGTAATTATATAAAAACTATATTTACACGTAATCACTTAATATCTAGGCTTTAAGTTGGCTTAATGTGTAATGATTTAATAAATAATTCAACGATTATGAAAAACCTACTATACATACTACTATTCGTTCCTCTTGCTGGTTTTAGTCAAGATAATTATTCTTTGAGTTTTGATGGTGAGGATGATAGAGTAGAAATTCCTTCAGACTTATTAACTGGATTAACTAGTTTTTCTGTAAGTGCAATGTTTAAAGCAGATAGTATACAAAGTGGTTACTCAGATATTTTTCAATATGACCCCTCACAAGATGGTTATCCAACACTATATATTAGGTATTTCAACAGTGATTCGATTTTAAACTACACCTGTGGGGATAGTAATATAACACCTCAGATACAGCCTTCTTTTAATGTTTGGAATTACACCACAATAACATATGATGGTGATTCTGTACGAGTTTTTTTAAACGGAGAAAATATTGCCACTTATAATTCCACTGGAGAAGCCTTTCCTTCTGAACCCTCAGATCCAATTTATATAGGAAATTGGGAAATGAGTGAAGGCTTTAATGGAAATATCGATAATTTCCAATTTTGGAATAGTTCTTTATCTCAAGAACAAATCCAATCCTACATACTTTGCCCTCCAACAGGAAATGAATCCGGCTTAGTTGGTTATTGGAATTTTGAAGAGGGTAGTGGCACAATTGCCTACGACATGACCACCAATGGAAATGATGGAGTTATTTATGGGGCAACTTACAGTGAAGATGTTCCTCAGAATAATTGTTTTGGTTGCACTGATATTCTTGCTACAAATTATGATAATTTAATTTGGGAGGATGATAGCTCATGTACCTACAATACCTACCCAATAGAAGATGAGAACTTCAAAGCCTACCTTCAAAGTAATTATCCACAAACGATTGTAAACGACTCTTTAAATATTAATGCCACAATTGGTATTGAAGATTTAAATGTTGATTCATTAGAAATTTCAAGTCTCGAGGGACTTCAATATTTTTACGATTTAATCAATTTAAATTGTGTAGCAAATAACCTAAGTACTTTACCAGAACTTCCTAGTCAAATAGAGTATATAGACTGTCAGTGGAATCAGATAGATACATTACCGGACTTCCCAGAAAGTCTAAAAAACTTTGATGGTAGACACAACTTAATTACTGTAGTGCCAGAACTTCCCAATACTATGGAAGTATTGCGTGTATGTTTTAATGAGGTTACCACAATCCCAGAGTTACCCGATAGTTTAAAGATTCTTTTTTGTGCCTATAACTACGAACAACTTACATACCTACCAGATTTCCCAGATCATTTAGAAGAAGTTTTGTGTTTTGACAATGAGATCGAACAGATTTCTAACATTCCTGAAACTATGTATAAGTTTATGATGCAGAATAACAGCATCACACAAATTCCAAATATTCCTGGGGGAGTGAACATATTAAATCTTTCAAATAACCCTATTGAATGTGTAAATGATTACCCAGAACAGTTTGAGGAACAATTAGGTGTTTATCCTCCTTGTAGCTTTTTAGATGAGTACACCGCTTTAATGGACTCACTAGATCAGCTTTCTAACAGTAATGACCAATTACAAGAAGACCTTTCTGTGTTTGACACAGTTGAAGAAGAACAAGCTTACTCCATGAGTTTTGATGGGGTGGATGATTATGTAGAAATAGCAAATAATCCTACGATACAGGTTGGTAATCAGTTTTCAATATCATTTGATCTTAATATTGGATTGTTGACACTTGGAAGAATAATTGAAAAAGGAGAGTCTGGTTTTGGTTGGGGTTATGGTTTCGTATTGGAAAACGCTAATATTATTCATTTCTATCTAACAGGAACCTCAGGGCAAGGAGAATATTTTTCTGTTCAGAGTTCTCCGCTATTATCCAATACCTGGTATAGAGTTACAGGGGTTTTTAGTGATAATAACTATGCTAGATTATACATTGATGGTCAATTGATACAGGAAGTTACTACATTCAATAATAATCATCAATATCAGGCTAATTCATCAAGTCTGAAATTTGGAAATAGATTAAATTGGGGGGGTGTTCCATATTTTTTCCCATTCGAAGGGAGTATAGACAATGTGCAATTTTGGAACACCGTTCTTGACTCCACCCAAATTCAATCCTATATGACCTGTCCTCCAGCAGGAACTGAAGAAGGGTTAGTAGGTTATTGGGACTTTAATGAAGGTTTAGGAGATACTGTTTTTGATATTACTGGATCTGGAAACCATGGGGCTATATATGGTGGTGCTACTTTTAGCGAAGATATTCCAGAAAGTTATAACGGCTGTATTGATGAATCGGCCTTAAATTTTGATGAAACAGCTCTTTGCGATAATGGTTCTTGTGTTTACGGAGATAATGTGTATTCTAGTTTAGAGGGTAGTCTGTTAAATATTACAGATAGTTTAAATAATACATTATTAACTTTAAATGACTGTGATGCTGAAAATACCAGCTTAGTAGAAGCCCTTTCTGTCTTCGAAACAGTTGAGGAAGATCAAGATTATTCTATGAGTTTTGATGGTTTATGGGACTATGTTCAGACTGATAATATATCTCAATTTTATATTCAGGAATATCAAAGTTATACAATTGAATGTTGGATTAAAACAAGTGATGAAATAGGTGTGTTTTTAACAAATAGGTCACTAACCACTAATTCATCACCTTTCTACTATTTGGGATTTGGAAAAACCCCTAGTAATCCAGTCGAAGGAATTAATACAGGATGGAGATATAATAATTCTGGAACATATAATTCAAATAACTTTTTTGAAGAAGAAAACATAACTGATGGTAATTGGCATCATTTTGCTTTTGTTAGGAATGTTAATGAGGAGGTAATAAGCATTTTCAAGGATGGGATTTTAATTAATCAGTTTAGTGATAATCACGTAGAGTCTAATATTTCTCCTTCTGCTGGGAACTTACAAATAGGTGGTTGGGCTGGGCCAGGTTGGAACGGCCCTGGAGGAAGAGAGGTTGAATTTCTTGATGGTTTAATTGATGATGTCAGGATTTCAAACAATGTGAGATATCATAATAATTTCATTCCTAAAATTAATTTTGAATCCGATGAGAATACAATAGCGTATTATGATTTTAATCAAGGTTATGGAGATACAGTAAATGACTTAAGCGGAAATGGAAATTATGGAATTGTTTATGGTGATGCTCATTTTGTTCAAGATTCCCCATCAATTTATTCTGGATGTACAGATGTAAATGCCTTAAATTTCAATGAAACGACACTTTGTGATAATGGTTCTTGTGTTTATGGCGATGAGATAATTTCTAATTTGGAAGATGTAATCAGTACTGTAAATTCAGAATTAGATAACGCAGTATCTTCATTAAATGATGTTATTGATACATGGCAATCTAGTATTGACCTTACTAATGAAAGCTTAGATGCAATAAGTGGAATATCACAAATGTTAAATAGTTTCAATTCAGTGATTGATTTATCAGAAGGATGGAACATGATAGGTTACGGTTGTCCAGAGCCTATGGACGTTGAGGAAAGCTTATCAGACTATACGGACTTAATTTTGATTGCAAAAGCAAATAATGGGTCTGCTTATTTACCTGAGTATGGGTTTAACGGAATAGGAGACTTTACACCAGGTTATGGATACCAACTTAAGACTAGTGAGTCAATAGAAGAATTTAGCTTATGTTATAGCTATACAGTTATAGACAACACTCAAATTACGGAAATAGTGAATGACAATGCTCAAATGCAGAATGATGTCAATTGTTTAACTGGAAATCCTCAAATAGGAGATTACTGTTATGGCGGAATCGTATTTTATGTGGCAGAAGGAACAGAAGGAAAGTATGGTTTAGTTGCTTCAGAATTAATATTGGAAGGAGCTTCCGATCCTTATAATAATGGGTTTAATGGATTTGAATGGGGTTGTCATCAAGAATATACTCAAGGAGTAAACCTAAAGCTTATTGGTTCAGGTAAACTAAACACATTAAATATAGATGGTCAAAATTGTGCATCTGAAAATGGAGGAATAATTGCTGCTATTGCTACCTTAAACTTTGAAATAGAAAGTTATTTGGACTGGTATTTACCATCAATTGATGAGTTAGTTGAGATGGAGGAAGCAATAGGTAATATTGGTTTACAGTCAGAAATAGACACTGTTACTAATAATTGGTACTGGTCTTCTACTCAGTATAATGACGATTTTTATTATGCAGAATATGTTGATTTTGGAAATAATGGATCATACCAGAACTTAAAATATAGCTCTGGTAGAGTTCGGGCTATTAGATATTTTGGTAATTGGACAAAAGGCTGTATGGATTCATTAGCTTGTAACTATAACCTTGATGCTAGTATGGCTGATGGTAGTTGTGAATATGCTGATGAAGGTTATGATTGTGATGGTAATGAACTTCACATTTCAATGAGTTTTGATGGGGTTTTTGATAATGTACAGACTAATAATTCTAATTCAATTGATGTTAATCACAGTATTTCAATAGGATTCTCTATAAAGCCAAATACTTGGAATACTGGTGATGAAAATTGTATTGTAAGTAAGAAATCTAGTGATAATTCAAATGGATTTGTTGTTTATAATGATGCCAATACCACACCTAGAATTACACTTAGACTTAAAGGTTCATTAACAGAATTCCCTGGAGGTATTGATCTTACATCAAACTCTCCAGTAGAGATTGATGAATGGCAGTCATGGTTTTTCGTTTATGATACCACCACATCAATTGCTAAGATATATAAAAATGGTATTCTCGATACAACTTATTACTCAATAAATAATGTTGGTGACATGTCTAATTCTTCTGACTTATATTTTGGGCTTCCTCAACATCCATCTTGGAACGGATTTTATGACGGATTACTTTATGATGTATCAATTTGGGAAGTTGCTCTAGACCAATTTCAGATTCAATCTTTTTTTAACTGTTCACTAAATGGAAATGAAGAAGGCTTAGTTGGATATTGGAAATTCAATGAAGGTGAAGGCAGTATAGTTAATGACTCAAGTGGGAAAGGAAATCA
>Ga0308004_10001208_pt1 | contig 11426 bp, 10 predicted proteins | sample Neamet38_FD_203156 | JGI IMG/M metagenome (GOLD analysis project Ga0308004, IMG submission 203156) | Marine microbial communities from water near the shore, Antarctic Ocean - #38 | ecosystem: Environmental > Aquatic > Marine > Unclassified | place: Southern Ocean | collected 2014-06-06 | reverse complement strand
AAAGCACTAGAAAGCCAAGTTGTAATGTTAGGAGCTGTTGGCGGACCTAAGTGGGATAATTTGGATTTTTTAAAAAAACCTGAAAGAGCATTATTGAAGTTAAGAAAAGAATTAAAATTATTTGCAAACCTAAGACCAGCAATTTGCTTTGAACAATTAGTTGATGCTTCAACTCTAAAACCAGAAATTGTTTCTGGATTAGACATAATGATTGTTAGAGAGTTAACTGGTGGAATTTATTTTGGAGAACCAAGAGGAATTAAATTAATAGAAAATGGTGAAAGAAAAGGTATTAATACTCATAGTTATACGACTAGCGAGATAGTTAGAGTCGCTAAAGTAGCTTTTGATTTAGCAAAAAAAAGATCTAATAAAGTTACCTCATGTGAAAAATCAAATGTAATGGAGTCAGGACAACTTTGGAGAGAAGAAGTCCAGGAGCTTCATGAAAAAGAATACAAAGATGTAGAATTAAGCCATATGCTTGCTGATAATTGTGCAATGCAATTATTAAAAAACCCAAAACAGTTTGATGTAATTGTTACTGATAACTTATTTGGAGACATGTTGTCTGATCAAGCCTCAATGCTAACAGGATCTTTAGGTTTATTACCTTCAGCGTCTCTAGGTGCAAAAAATAAAGATGGAGAGATGAGAGCAATGTACGAACCTATTCATGGATCAGCACCAGACATAGCTGGTCAAGGAATTGCAAACCCAATTGCATCAATTTTAAGCTTTGCAATGGCATTAAGGTATTCACTAGACCTAGATCATGAGGCTGATGCTTTAGAAAAAGCAGTTCAAGACGTTTTAAATGATAGTCTTAGAACTAAAGATATAATTTCTAAAGGAATGAAAGAAGTATCAACATCAGTAATGGGTGATGCAATAATTTCAAAATTGCAATAATTAAAAAATTATTCTAGAGTTCCATAATGCCAAATTACACAGCACCAGTCGAAGACATGATGTTTCTTTTTGATAAGCTGAGAAACAATAAAAATTATAATGAAATTGAAAAATATAAAGAGGTTAATTCAGAATTAGTAAAAGACATATTGGTTGAAGCAGCTAAAATTAATGAAAATCTAATTTTACCATTAGCAAAATCAGGTGATGAAAACCCAACAGTCCTAGAGAATGGTGTGGTAAGAACACCACCTGGATATAAAGAGGCTTATACAAAATATATTGAGGATGGATGGACTTCACTTTCTTGTGACCCAAAATATGGAGGTCAAGGAATGCCAAAAACGGTTAGTGCTTTTTTTGATGAAATGCTTTCTTCTGCTAGTCTATCATTTAAGCTTTATAGTGAATTAAGTATTGGCGCTTATAATTGTATTGAGCATCATGCAACAGATGAAATAAAAGATAAATATCTTCCAAAGATAGTAGAAGGCAAATGGAGTGGTACAATGTGCCTAACAGAGCCAGTGTGTGGAACTGATTTGGGTTTATTAAAAACAAAAGCAGTAGAACAACCTGATGGAACTCACAAAATAAGTGGTCAAAAAATTTTCATTACTTCGGGTGACCAGGACCTTACTGAAAATATTATTCACTTAGTAATAGCGAGAGCAGTAGATTCTCCAGCAGGAACCAAAGGTATTAGTTTATTTTTAGTACCTAAATTTATTGTAAATAAAGATGGATCAATTGGTGCAAGAAACGGAATTTTTACAGGTTCAATTGAAAGTAAAATGGGTATTAAAGGATCAGCAACTTGTGTTTTAAATTTTGATGATGCAACTGGTTATATGATTGGGCCAAAAAATAAAGGTCTAAGCTCAATGTTTACTATGATGAATTTAGAAAGAATAGTTGTTGGAATACAAGGCCTAGGAATTTCTGAAATAGCTTATCAAAACTCATTAAGTTATGCACAAGAGAGAAAACAAGGAAAAACAAATTACAGTAAATCTGAAAATGGAGCTGATTATATTATTGAACATGCTGACATTAGAAAATCTCTTTTAAACATGAAATCAATCATAGAAGGAGAGAGAGCATTATGTTTTTTGTTGTCACAACAAACAGAAGTTAGTCTTTACCACCCAGATGAAAAAGTGAAACAAGAAGCATCTGACCTTGTTTCTTTAATGACTCCAGTCGTTAAAACAATGTTTACAGATATGGGAATGGAAATAACAAGTGATGCAATGCAGATCCATGGTGGTTATGGATACACAAAAGACCAAGGAATAGAGCAGTTATATAGAGATAATAGAATTACCCCAATATATGAAGGAACAAATTCAGTTCAAGCAGCAGATTTAGTTTTTAGAAAATTAGTAAATAGAAATGGTGATGTAATTAATAAGTATTTGGAAATGATTAAGAATGATTGCAATACTAAAAATGAAAAATTAATCCCTTTCGTAAAAGAATTGAAAATATACCTAGAAATTTTATCTAATTTTACCACTTGGATTAAAGAAAAAATAAAAAACTCAAAAGATGATGCAAGTGCAGCATGCAACGATTATTTAAAAGCATTAGGCTTCGTATCTATAGCGCATGCCTGGATAAAAGTTTTAGAGGTGAGCTTTAAAGATTATGAAGAAAATAAAATTTTTTATGATGATAAGATACAAACTGCAAATTTTTATTTTAAAAGAGTTTTACCTAGAGCTGAAAGTCATTTTAAAACTGCCATATCGGGGAGTGATTATATAATGAATTTTAAATTTAATTAAAAATGAATCATTATAATACAAATTTAGATAAAAATGGTGCTAACTACGTTCCCCTTTCTCCCTTAACATTCTTAGAGAGAACTAAAGATATATATCCAAACTATGAAGCTTTAGTTTATGAAAGTAGATCTTATACTTGGAAAGAGGTTTATAAAAGATGCATTAAGTTTGCAAGTGCGCTGGATAAATTGGGTGTGAAAACTGGAGATACAGTTTCTATAATGGCCTTCAATACACCTGAAATATTTGAAGCTCATTATTCAATACCAATGGTGGGGGCAGTAATTAACGCAATCAATACAAGACTAGACCCCAATACAGTAAGTTATATTTTACAACATAGTGATGCAAAAGTTTTGATTGTAGACAGACAATTTCACGATGTAATTGAGAAAGCTTTAAAAAATGTTAAAAATAAAATTATTATTATTGATATAAATGACCAAGACATAGACACAAGATCTTTCAAAAAGATAGGTGAACTTGAGTATGAAAGTTTCTTAAATACAGGTGATGAAAATTATGAGTGGAAAAAACCCAATGATGAGTGGGATGCAATCTCATTAGGATATACATCGGGAACTACTGGAAACCCAAAAGGTGTAGTTTATCATCACAGAGGATCATATTTGATGGCAACAGGCAGTGTTTCAGCTTGGAATATGCCCAATAAACTAAATTTCTTATGTGTTGTGCCAATGTTTCATTGCAACGGCTGGTGCTATCCTTGGACACTTGCGATGCTACATGCACGGGTAATTTGTTTGAGAAACATTGATGTAAAAAAGATGTTTGAATTAATTGATAAATATGAGGTAACTCATTTCGGTGGAGCCCCAATAGTATTAAATATGATTGTTAATGCTCCAAAAGAGGATCAGAAAACCTTAAAAAAAAAGGTAAATGTTTTAACCGCAGGTGCACCTCCTCCAAGCATCATCTTTGAAAAAATGGAAAACCTTGGATTTGAAGTGATGCATGTTTATGGATTAACTGAAACTTATGGCCATATGCTGCAGTGTGCATGGAATAAAGATTGGAATACTTTAGAAAAAAATAAAAAAAATGAAATTAAAGCAAGACAAGGTGTTAGATACCCGAATACTGAAAGTGTAGTTGTTATGGATCCAGAAACAATGAAACCAGTTCCAAAAGATGGAAAAACCATGGGTGAAATTATGATTAGAGGAAATATTGTAATGAAGGGTTATTACAAAGATAAAGAAGGAACAGATAAATCAATGGCAGGTGGATGGTTTCACTCAGGAGATCTTGCAGTTACGCACCTCGATGGATATATAAAAATTAAAGACAGATCTAAAGATATAATTATTTCAGGTGGAGAAAATATTTCTTCAATTGAAATTGAAAATGTAATAGCAAAACATCCCTCAGTTTCTTTAGCAGCAGTGGTCGCTAAACCAGATGAAAAATGGGGAGAAACCCCTTGTGCGTTTGTTGAACTGATTAATAATAAATTGGTAACTGAAAAAGAATTGATCGACTTTTGCAGAGAAACACTAGCTGGTTTTAAACTTCCTAAACAAGTAGTTTTTTGTGAACTACCAAAAACATCGACTGGGAAAATTCAAAAATTTGAACTTAGAAAAAAACTTAAGGAATTAAGTTGATTTTTAAAGTTGAGAATAAGGAAATTTTTGCTTCAGATGCTGGTAGAGGTATTGATAAGAGTAAGCACACAATTATACTGCTCCATGGGAGTGGTCTTAATCATATAATTTGGTCTTTAACAGAGCAATATTTATCAAATCAAAATTATAATATTTTAGCATTGGACCTACCGGGACATGGCAACTCAGAGGGCCCATGTTTAAACTCAATTGAAGAAATTTCTGTCTGGCTAGAGAAAGTTTTTAACACACTGGATATAGCAGAACTATCATTAGTTGGTCATTCGCAAGGATGTTTAGAGATACTTGAATATAATTTTAAATATACAAAAAGAGCTAAGAATTTAATTTTTGTTGGGGGATCTTTTAGAATGCCTGTTAATCAAGACTTAATAAATTTTGCAAAATCTGGTGATGGTCAAGCTGTTAAATTAATGATGAAATGGGGATATGAAAACTCTAAACACTTTATAGGGGGCAATCCTGTACAAAAAATAATTAATTCAGCAAGAGATATTAGGGAAATTTTAGCAATAGATTTAATTGCATGCAATGAATACAAAAATGGGCCTGAGGCTTTAAAACGAATTAAATGCCCAACGTTATTCATTTTTGGAGAATTAGATAAGATGGTAAGCCTTGAAAAAGGAAAGAGATTTGCTTCACTTGTCCCAAACTCGGAAGTTCATGTTATTGAGAAATCAGGGCATATGATTATGCTTGAAAAAGCTTTTGAAATGAGAGAAAAAGTTGCAGAATTTTTAAAAAAATGAAAAATTTTTCAATAGCAAAATCAAGAAGACTGAGAGGTACTCCTTATACTTCAAGAATAGAAAACCAAGGAGTAACTGCATACACAATTTATAATCACATGTTGTTGCCAGCAGCATTTGGCTCAATAGAAGATAGCTACCATCATTTAAAGGAACACGTCCAAGTATGGGACGTTGCTGCAGAAAGACAGGTAGAAATTTCAGGAAAAGATTCTGCAAAATTAGTTCAGTTAATGACATGTAGAGATTTATCAAAATCAAAAATAGGCAGATGTTATTACTGTCCAATAATTGATGATCTTGGTAATTTAGTTAATGACCCAGTTATTTTAAAACTTGCAGAAGAAAAATGGTGGATATCAATTGCAGACTCAGATGTAATTTTTTATGCAAAAGGTTTAGCTTCTGGATATAAGTTTGATGTTAAGATCATAGAGCCAATAGTCGATATTATTGCAGTACAGGGGCCAAAGTCATTTAATTTAATGGAGAAGATATTTGGCAAAAAAATTACTGAACTAAAGTTTTTTGGATTTGATTATTTCAATTTTGAGGACATCACACATTTAATTGCAAGATCTGGCTGGTCAAAACAGGGTGGATATGAAATTTATGTACAAAACACAATATCTGGACAAAAACTATATGATCATTTATTTGAAGTTGGAAAAGAATTTAATGTAAAACCAGGTTGTCCAAATTTGATCGAAAGAATAGAAAGTGCTTTGCTTTCATATGGGAATGACTTTGATAATAATGACAACCCATTTGAGTGTGGTTTTGATCAATATGTTTCTTTAGATAGTGAAGTTAATTTTTTAGGAAAAGAAAAATTAAAGAAGATTAAATTAGAAGGAATTAAAAAAAAATTAATGGGTGTTAAAATCGATTTAAAAGAAATTAATTTAACTTCATCTAAAAATATTTATAATGAAGATAAAAAATTAATTGGTGAGTTAAGATCAGCATCGTATTCCCCTAAATTTAAACAAGTAATTGGTTTTGCGATGATTAAAAAAAATTTTTTAGATTTTTCTGAATTTTTTAATATAAAAATAAATGAAAAAATTTATAGAGGAAAGATCTGCAACCTACCATTTATTGAAAATTAATAGGATAAGTATTTGAATTCTAAAATATTAATCATTATCCCTGTATTAAATGAGCAAGGTAATATAAAACCTTTGGTAAAGGGAATATTTAAACTTTTTAAAAAAAAAAAGTCAGTTTTATTTATAGATGACAATTCAATAGATAAAACTAGAATTGAAATTAAGGAATGTCAGAAACAATTTAAAAATATTTATCTTGAAAAAAGAAAAACAAAACTAGGTATTGGATCAGCACATAAATTTGCGCTTAGATGGGCTTATAAAAATAATTATAAAACTATTATTACAATGGATTGTGATGGAACACACCATCCAAAATATCTTTATCAAATGATAAATTTATTAATAAAAACAAAATGTGATATTGTAAGCACTAATCGCTTTCTTAAAAAAAATGCATTGAAAGAGTGGAGTCTATGGAGAAGGCTTTTAACCACGCTAAGGTACGTAGTAATTAATAGATTATTGAATATTAAATATGATAGTTCTGGTGCTTACAGATGCTATGATGCTAATAAGGTAAAATTAGCAGATTTATTAAAAGCTAAAAACAATAGCTATTCTTTTTTTTGGGAAAGCACATTCATATTAAATGAGAAATATAATATAAATGAAATTCCAATTGATCTCCCAGCTAGACTTGCAGGTGCATCAAAAATGCAAATTAAAGATATATTTTCTGCGATATATTATTTGGTTACATTTTATATTAAGAAAAGTTTAAATTAACTCTTGAGCAGCAATAAAAGAGTTTTTTTTAATTTTCCATTTAATTATTTTCTTTGTGAAAGTATTATCCCCAATAGGATTGGTAAAATTTTTTTTCTTAGTTTTAGTAAATTTGAATTTTTTATTATTTTTCAACATTAGATAATCAATAATATTGTTAATAAACACTCTTTTATTAGATGAAAAAATTAGCTTATCAGGATTACTTTTTTTAATGCTAAGCTTGTAGATACCATTACAAATATCTTCTGCATGGGAAAAATCACCAGAAATATTTTCATTAAATATTTCCTGTAGCATCTTAAATTTATTATCTTTTATTAATTTTGTTATTCTGGGCAACAAAAATTTTTTATTTCTAAATACTGAGTCATGATTAAATAAAATAGCCATTGTTGCATGAAGATTATATTTACTTTTATTTTTTTTCATATAATCAAATGACTTAACCCTAAATTCTCCATATAAATTTTGAGGATTAAATTTTGTTTCAATATTAATTGTATCTTCTTTTTTGCTGTACATTTGTGATGTACCAATCAGTATAACTTTTGTTTTTTTTTTATTTTTAGAAAAAAAATCAATAATATTTTTTACAATCCCATAATTTTTTTTGAAAGGGTATCTATTTCTTGATTCTTTAAGATTGGGATTGTCTGTTCCTAAATGAATAAATATATCAGGGTTAATTTTTTTTATAGTTTTTGAAAATATAGAAAATTTGTCTAAAGGGATTTTTGTATATTGAACTTTTTTTATAGCGTTATTCGTTAGTTTTTTTACAATCCCAATGACTTTAAAATTATTATTAATGTAAATTTTTGATAAAATAAGGCCATCTTGACCTAATGCACCAGTTATTATAATTATTTTCTTTTTTTTCATAACTTTATTAAGCTATAGTCACATTTATACTAAGTTTAAGATTTATAAAATTATTTTATTTATTCAAACAATGAAAATCAGTAATTGCAGAAGTTGTAACCATAGGAATTTTACAAGACTATTTACTCTTGGAAAAATGAGTTTTACGGGTAAATTTACCAAAAATTCTAAAGATAGCATTCCAAAGGAATTTATTAATTTAATAATATGTAAGTCATGTAAGCTAGTTCAGCTTGATAGAAATTTTGATCCTAAGTATTTATATGACAAAAATTATGGTTATAGGACTGGTATCAATTCTACAATGACCAATCATGTAAAAATGGTAGCTGATGAAGCCATAAAATTAGTTAAACTTAAAAAAAGAGATGCTGTTTTAGATATAGCAAGTAATGATGGAACGTTACTTGGTTTTTATAAAAAAAATATTTTTAGAGTTGGTTGTGATCCTTTAGTAAAAAAATATAAAAAATATTACAAGAATATAAATATTGGGATTGATGATTTTTTTAATTTTAATGCAATTAAAAAAAAAAAAATAAATAAAAAATTTAAAATTATTACAGCTTTATCAATGTTCTATGATTTACCAGATCCAAATAAATTCTTAAAAGATATTAAAAAAGTTTTACACGCTGATGGAGTGTTTATTTTAGAACATGCAGATTTATTATCTATAATAAAAAATTGTCAATTCGATACTATTTGCCACGAACATTTAGAATACTATTCATCAAAAATTATCACAGACTTAATGAGAAAACATAAGCTTAAGATGTTTGATATCAAATTAAATGATATAAATGGTGGAAGCAAAAGATATTTTATATGTCATGAAGAAGCAAAATATAAATATAACAATAAAGTTAATAAAATTTTAAAAGAAGAAATTAAATTTAAACTAGATAAAGTAAAAACATTCATTAACTTTTTTAAATTAATTAATACTCAAAAAACTAAGCTAACAAAATTAATAAAAAAAATAAATTATAATAAAAAATCTATTCATGGATTGGGAGCCTCAACAAAAGGAAATGTTTTACTCCAATATTTTAATATTTCAAATAAACAAATTAAATATATTTCAGATAGGAATCCACAAAAATATAATACTTATACCCCAGGAACAAAAATAAAAATTATTTCTGAAAAATTATCTCGAAAAATTCAACCAGATTATTATTTGGTTTTACCATGGCATTTTAAAACTGAAATTCTTAAAAGAGAGAGTTTAATTAGAAAAAGTGGAACTAAATTTATATTTCCTCTACCAAAAATGAAGATCATCTAATTTTTTAATGATAGTTTTTATAAAAGTTTGTGATTTATTTTTCATCTAGTATAAAAGCTAAATAATATAATGAATATAGCAATAGTAGGAGCGACAGGTAACGTAGGAAGAAAAATACTTGAAGTATTGAAGCGTAAAAAGTTTTTTATTAATCATCTATATTTGATTGCGTCTACTAAAAGTGCTGGTAAAAAAATAAATTTTGATGGTGAGGATTTCCTTGTTCAAAACCTTGAAACATATGATTTTTCTAAAGCTAAAATTACCTTTTTTGCAGCTGGAGCAAAAATCTCTGAAAAATATGCTGAAAAAGCAGCAAAACAAACCATAATAATTGATAGCTCTAGTTTTTTTAGAATGGATCCAGATGTGCCGTTAATTGTTCCACAGGTAAATCCAGAGGCTATTAAGGATATGAAAAAAAATATAATTGCAAATCCTAATTGCTCAACAGCCCAGTTAGTAATTGCTCTTAAGCCTTTACACGATTTATTTAATATTGAAAGAATAGTTGTATCCACATATCAGTCTGTCTCAGGAGGTGGAAAAAATCCTATGGACGAACTAATAGAACAAACTAAATTATCTTTAGAAAATAAAGAAATTGAGCCAAAAAATTTTACTAAACAAATAGCATTTAACGCTATCCCTCACATTGATGTTTTTGCAGACGACGGATATACCAAGGAAGAATTAAAAATGACAAATGAAACGAAAAAAATCCTTGGTGAAAAAATAGAATTAACAGCTACTTGTGTTAGAATTCCAGTTATGGTTTCTCATGCAGAGTCAGTAAATATTCAATTTGAAAAAAAATTTTCATTGGAAAAAGTTAGAGATGCTCTCAGCAAAGCAGAAGGCTGTGAAGTTTATGATAAAAGAGAAGATGGAGGATATAGCACTCCAATTGAAGCAGAAGGTAGAACTGAAACTTATATTTCAAGAATAAGAGAGGATAAAACTAATAAGAATTCATTAAACTTATGGATTGTTTCTGATAATTTACTTAGAGGAGCGGCATTGAATGCTGTTGAAATTGCTGAAACTTTAATTAAAAAAGATTTTAATGGAAAATAATAATCCTTTATCACCACACATTCAGATCTATAGATGGCATATCTCTTCTTTAGTTTCTATTTCACATAGAATTACAGGAATAATAAACATAATTGCCATAACAATAATTTGCATTTGGATTGCATCATTATTACTAGGTGAAAGTAGTTATGAGTTTACTAAAATATTTTTAAATTCTATTTTAGGAAAATTTATAATTTTAGGTTTAACATGGTCATTTAGTTTTCAGATATTAAGTGAAATAAGACATTTAACTATGGACCTAGGATATGCTTTTGAATTAAAAGCAACAAAGATATCAGGATTAATTGTGATTATTGGTTCATTTTTTTTAACAGTTCTAATTTATATAATTGGAAAGCAATTTATTTAGTATGAATAATGCAACTAAAAAATGGCTATTAATGAAAGTAAGTTCAGTAGCGTTGATACCGTTAATGATTTGGTTTATTTTAAATTTAGTATCAGTTTTTGATAAAGATTATGCTGATATTGTTAGTTTTTTTTCAAATCAACCATCTAAAATTTTAGTTTCTTTGTTGTTAGTTTTTGCCTATTTTTTTTCAGCCTTAAGTATTAGTGAGGTATTTGAAGACTATATTCAGGACAAAAAAATCAAAAATGTCGCAAACAAAACTTTAAATATATTTGCTATAATAACTCCATTAATTACAATTATAATAATATTTAATTTAAATACATGAGTGCTTATAAAATTATAGATCATGAATATGACGTAATAGTTCTTGGAGCTGGAGGTTCTGGCTTAAGGGCTGCGGTTGGTTTAAGTGAAGCTGGATTAAAAACTGCATGTATTTCAAAAGTATTTCCAACAAGAAGCCACACTTCAGCAGCGCAGGGTGGAATTTCAGCAGCACTAGGAAACATGGGTGAAGATGACTGGCGTTGGCATATGTATGACACAGTTAAAGGTGCAGATTGGTTGGGTGACCAAGATAGTATTGAATATCTTTGTAAAGAAGCACCTAAAGCAGTAATCGAGTTAGAAAAGTATGGGGTTCCATTTAGCAGAACTGAAGATGGAAAAATTTATCAAAGACCTTTTGGAGGAATGACAAAAGATTATGGCAATGGAATCGTTCAGAGAACTTGTGCGGCAGCTGATAGGACGGGTCATGCGATACTTCACACTCTTTATGGGCAAGCCTTGAAACATAATACAGAATTTTTTATTGAGTACTTTGCTTTAGATTTATTAATGAAGG